>Ga0214923_10007489_pt1 | contig 11896 bp, 12 predicted proteins | sample LL1510_MetaG_FD_177993 | JGI IMG/M metagenome (GOLD analysis project Ga0214923, IMG submission 177993) | Freshwater microbial communities from Lake Lanier, Atlanta, Georgia, United States - LL-1510 | ecosystem: Environmental > Aquatic > Freshwater > Lake | place: USA: Georgia | collected... | reverse complement strand
GATTATTGCCTCTTTGACCAACAAAGGCGAAAAGTGGTACAATTACTTTAAAAATGAACCAAAAAGACCAGTCTTTTATATTGGTAAACGATTTCGCATCTATAGAAGCAGAAGTATAGCGCACTTAGAATTAGATGTTATCGATAGCATTTATGCAAGTAATCGAATTAATGCATTCATTTTTGAGTTTATGACTGTAATGATTTTCCTAGGATTAGGATTTATGCAAAATTTCAAATATTTCGAGGTGCCAGCTGCTGTAAGTATGGTTACATTACTAACTATTTTGTTTATGTTAATTAGTGCTCTACGCAATTGGTTTCATCGTTGGAGTTTACCCGTAATCGTAGCTGTAATCGTTAGCATGACGTATATTAGTTCGATTTCGCCTTTCTTTCGTTACACGAGTTATGCCTTAGGTTTAGATTATTCTTTCGAGGGCAGGGCTGAATACACAGTGGCCGCGATTCGAAATTGTGGAACCGATAAAAAAGTGGAGCAAGATTCCAGAAAAGAAATGGAAATGATGTTAAGGAATTGGAAAAAAAAACAAGTTAGGCGCAAACCTAAACTCATTATACTTAACACGTCGGGTGGGGGATCGAGGAGTGCATTGTGGACATTTATAGTATTGAGTAACTGTGATTCCGTAACCAATAATAAAATCTCGCTCCAATTGCAATTTATAACCGGTGCATCCGGCGGAATGATTGGTGCAGCATATTATCGCGAATTGATTTTAAGAAGAAATTTAGGTTTAATTAAAACGAATAACAACCAACATTTCATAGAAAATTTAGGAAAGGATTTATTGAATCGCTTGTCTTTTTCTGCTTCAACGAGTGATTTGTTGATGCGTTACAAACAATTCAAATACAATAATCACTATTACACGCAAGAACGTGGGGTGGCATTTGAACAACAATTACATGAAAATCTAGAGAATTATTTAGAGCATCCTTTGGAATATTACAAATCTTTTGAATTAAAGAGTCAAGCTCCATTGATGATTTTTAGTCCCACGATCATTAATGATGGTCGTAGATTGTTGATTTCATCTCAAAACTTGAGTTTTTTGGTGAATAAACGTGTTGGGTACACAGCATATGAAAACATCGATTATCAGTCTTTTTTTAAGGATCACAAGCCAGCAGAGATTCGTTTTTCATCGGTTTTACGTGCAAATGCTTCCTTTCCTTTTATTATGCCAATGATGACTCTGCCGACCAAACCTGAAATTCAGTTAATGGATGCAGGAATTCGTGATAATTACGGAGGGAAATTGACAGTTGATTATTTATTTGCAAATGCTGAGTGGATTCAGAAAAATACTTCTGGTGTAGTTATTATAGAAACGCGCGATACCAAACGAATTTTAGACGACGAATCATATAACGACATCACTTTATTTGATAAAATATCGATGCCTTTCGGTAATATTTTGGTCAATTTCCCACGTACGCAGGATTTTGATCAAGAGCAATTAATGAAATTGGTACAGCGTAGTTTCGATTTTCCTGTAGATGTGGTTTCTTTTAACTTGCGTGAACGCGAAAACGATCGAATTTCACTATCATGGCGTTTAACAAAACTTGAAAAGAAAAGAGTTGCAAAAGCTTTTTTTAGTAAAGAAAATACAAGCGCCTTACAAAAACTAGAAGTTTTACTGCGCTGAGACGTGATCAATACTTACAACAGCTTCCGCTTGACAACCTTCTGGATTTTTCATTTTGCTTGGCGTCATTGTGAAATTGATTTTCAATCCAGGTTTGGTGTATTTTACATCTAAATTGATTGGATATACTACTTTGAAAGGCAGAACTAAAGCGTTTTTTTTTGCATTTACTTTAATGATTTTTAAAGTGAAATTACAGCCATTTTCATTTGCTTGTACCTCCCCTAGATATACTGTTTGAGCAGCAGTTGTTTCGTCCGTTTTCATTTCTTGAGCTTTTTTGGAAGGCACACATGCACTAAATGCGAAAAAAACTGCAAAAAGAAATAACATAGTTTTCATGGTCGTGTAAATGAATTCAAAAATAACAAAAAAGGGGCCAAATATTTGACCCCTTCAAAATCAACCTGTAGCAAAGTTAATTTAGATCCTGAGTCATTTTTAACGGATGGAATTTGAAAAGGTTACGTTGAATTAACATTTCAAGTTTAATAAAGAATTTTTTTGCTTCTAAATTGCCTAGCAAAGTGAAATACTTTTGTTTCTGTGAAAGGCACATCTTCCATACAAGCTTTGGTTCGCTTAATCGATGACCCAGATGACTCTATTTATGAGCATGTTCGTGGTCAATTAGTACAATATGGAAATCAGGTAATTCCTTACCTAGAAAACCAATGGGAAAGACATTATTATGGCATGTTGTTTCAGTCGCGAGCAGAACGAATTATTCACGATATTCAACTTGAAGAAGTAAAAAATGCGTTGAAAAATTGGGTCGATTCTGCGGATAAAGATTTGTTGGAAGGAGCCATTATTGTAGCACGATACCAATATCCGCAATTGAATGAAGATGCAATCCGTCAACAAATCCAATACATTCGAAGAGATATATGGCTAGAGTTGAATGATAACCAAACAGCATTTGAACAAATCAAGATTTTTAATCGTGTTTTTTTTGGTGTTTATAATTTTAGAGGGAATCTAAAAAATTATAACTCTCCATTAAATTCATACATCAACACTGTATTAGAAAATCGTCATGGTAATCCTTTGAGTTTGTGTTTGATTTACAGCATTGTTGCACAATTATTAGACATTCCAGTTTATGGTGTAAATTTACCAAATCATTTTATTTTGGCATTTATGGACGAGAATGGTTCGCGCATGATGATCAATGAGCAAAATGAATATGGAGTTTTGTTTTATATCAACGCTTTTTCCAACGGAATCATATTCGACACAGCAGAAATCAAAGATTTTCTTACAACAAATAAATTTGAGCTAAGACGCGAGTATTTTGAGCCTTGTTCAAATTCGGCAATTATCCGACGTATGTTGACGAATTTGATGGCTTCTTTCCAACAAAGTGGTCATGCTGATAAGGTTGAAGAATTGGCTGTATTACGTTCTATTCTTGGATAAATTCCTTCTCTTTTTTTTGCAGTATCTTTAAAAACGCTAGTTGAAATTTGCATAAAAATCAATAATCGATAAATTAAATCAGCGAAATAGCTAAAAAACGCAATGTAAGTTTAGCGAAAAGGATGTTTTCTTTAGTACTTCGCCAAATAGGTTTTTTTATTCTCTGTAAAACTTATTTAATCTTGGGTTTTGTGAGCAATCCCAAATGGTAAAATGAGTACAAATTCCGAATCAATTCTTCCACTTTGAAAAGCGTTTTTCACCTAAATATTACCCCAATTCAGGATTCTCACTACATTTGAAAAAACTCAAAGTATGTCTTATTTGTATAGCGTTGAAAATCGTTTTTTAAAATACGTGCAAATTGATACAACTGCCGATCCAAATTCAAGCAGTTTTCCTTCTTCGATGAAACAAAAAGATTTAGCGAAAGTCTTGCTTCAGGAATTATTGGACTTAGGTCTTACAGACGCCGAAATGGATGAATGGGGATATGTTTTTGCAACGATTCCATCTAATTCAGAGCGTGAAAATTTGCCAACCATTTGTTTCTGCTCACACATGGACACAGCACCGGATTGTAGTGGTACGGGCGTAAAACCGATCGTTCACCGCAAATGGGATGGTTCACCGATTACTTTGCCGGACGATACTACTCAAGTCATTACGACCGAAAAACACAGCTACTTGAAAGCTAAAATTGGTGACGACATCATCACGGCAAGTGGTTTGACTTTGTTGGGTGCTGACGATAAGGCGGGCGTTGCCATTATCATGGATTTTGCACAGTATTTAATGCAACATCCAGAAGTGAAACATGGTCCAGTTCGTATTTTGTTTACACCGGACGAAGAAGTGGGACGTGGGGTTGAGCAATTGGACATGAAAAAACTCAATGCCGATTACGGTTATACCTTGGACGGTGGTCAATTGGGCGATTTGGAAGACGAAACGTTTTCAGCTGATGCAGTCAAAATTACTTTTCACGGAATAAGTGCACACCCAGGTTACGCTAAGAATAAATTAGTGAATGCTATAAAATTGGCTTCAGAAGTGGTAGATGCATTGCCAAAAGATAGTTGGTCGCCAGAAACCACAAGCGGACGTGAAGGTTTTGTTCATCCCGTAGCGATGGAAGGTGCTTTGGAAAAAGCTACTTTACAGTTCATTATTCGCGATCACGACACTACGAAATTGCCGGAATACGAAAGTCGTTTGGAAAATATCGTTCGCTCACTTATAGACAAATATCCAGGAACGTCTTACCAATTTGAAATTTTTGAGCAATACCGAAACATGAAAGAAATTTTGAGAGAAGTTCCTTTTGTTACGGATTATGCAGAAGAAGCAATGCGCAAAGCTGGTGTTGAACCGAAACGCGCTATTATTCGCGGTGGAACGGATGGTTCACGTTTGTCTTTCATGGGTTTGCCTTGTCCAAATATTTTCACAGGTGAAATGGCGATTCACTCTAAACACGAATATGTTAGCGTACAAGACATGCAAAAAGCTGTAGATACCTTGGTAGAATTGATTCAAATCTGGGAAAAACACTAAGCAAATGTCGCGCAAATGGGTGCCGTTCTGGATTGCCGTTCTATCCTTGCTGAATGCGCTGCTTTGGAACGAGTGGAACTTGCATCAATTGCGCGTTGAAAAACAAGAACTGCGCGATAATCAAACGGTGGTAACCTTGGATGACGTAAGTTACCTGAACCCGCCTTTGTATTATTACCAACACGGAAAAGCGTACGATACTGATTACCAAAAATTTTCGTTTTCCATTCGTCCTCCGGGCTATGGCTTGTTTTATTTTGCTTGTTTGAAAGTAGCAGGAAATCATGCCTTGTATTTGTTGAAATGGGTGCAATTACTATTGTTTTCTGTGTCTGTTTTTTGCTTGTTTCAACTGATTGAAGCACTCAGTAAAAGTTTCTACGCAGGGTTAATTTCCGCAATTCTATATGGAATTTTCCCGATTTCTCTTGGTTTTTTGTATTACACACTTTCCGAAGGCATTACTCCAGCATTATTGATAATGGGTATTTATCTATTGGTCAATTTTACGCAAACCAACAAAAAACAGATGTTGTGGCTTGCAGGAATAACCTTTTCTTTTTTGTGCATCGTTCGGCCTTTACTCGGAATTTTAATGCCTTTTGTATTATTGTTTTTTCTGTTTTTACTTTCTCAAAAGAAGACATGGGAAAAATCATTTCGCTTGACTTTTTGGGTAATGATTCTCAGTTTAACAGGTGTTTTTTCGTGGCAGATAATTGGTGAAATCAAGATGGGTAAATGGTTGGGTTTGCATCCGATTTACCAACATGAAATCCCAGGTGTTTTCCGAGCACCACATGCCGCAGTTTGGGAATGTTTCAAAGGTTGGGAAAGTTCTTCGGCGCATTTTCACGAAACCATTGTACCTTTTTGGGAGGAAACCATGGCAGGTAAACCGTTCGATTCAAGTTATAGTAAAGTAGAAAAAGCAATTCCAACTTTTGTTTTGAACACTTTGGATTTAGCCTCTGTTAAACAAGGGTTTTATCTCTATCGAAAAGCGATTCTTGCACAAAAACCTTTTTATGAAAAGCAAAAAGTAATGCCTGCTTACGCCTTAAATGATGAAGTGAAATGTGTGACTTATTTTGAACAATTGGCCAGAAATTTTAAAAAAAAGCAAGGCTTGGAATATCATGTTGTAACACCTTTGAAAGTCACGAAAACAATGATTTTTCATTCCAATTTATCGCTTTGGATTTTTCAGCATACCTTGCGCGGAACGTGGTGGATGGAAACCCTGCGTTTGTTCGCTTATTTACTGCATGTTAGTTTATTTCTTTTGTTGATTTCCGCTCTGTTTCTACTTCGAAAAGAACCGATAATCTGGATGGTGATTGGTGTGTTTTGTTACTTATTTTACCTCGTTTATTTTCAGCGAGGCATCGAAGAACGTTATACTTTACCCATTTTACCACTTTTGTTCTGCTTTGGTGCATTGAGTTTTGTAAAAATCAAAGAGCGCTTTTTTGCTCGTAAATGAAAGGCGTTTTGTATCTTTGAATCATCATGGATGTCAAGCCAATTCTTAAAGAAATTCAGCAAAAGAACTTTAAACCGATTTATTTTCTGCACGGTGATGAACCGTACTTTATTGACGTTATTTCAAACGCCATCATCGAAAATGCGTTGGAAGAACACGAGCGTGATTTCAATCAAACCATTTTATACGGAAAAGATACTGAGCTTTTATCGCTTTTGAGTGAATTGAAGTCTTATCCGATGATGTCTGAAAGAAGATTAGTTGTTCTTAAAGAGGCGCAGGATTTTCGCAATTTAGAAGAATTGGAAAAATATACCGAAGACCCTACATCGACAACCATTTTTGTGATTTGTCATAAATATAAAACGATTGATGCACGGAAAAAAGTTTTGAAAAATGTGGTCAAAACGGGTCAGGTAATAAAATCAGATAAAATCAAAGAATATCATTTAGCAGAATGGTTACAACGCTACGTGAAATCAATTGGATATGAAATTACTTCCAAAGCGAGTATGTTGTTGGTAGAATTTATCGGTAATGACATCGGTAGAATGGTAAATGAATTGGAAAAATTGACCATTCTTGTTGAGAAAGGAACGACCATCAACGAAGTGCATATCGAGGAAAATATTGGGATTTCTAAAGATTACAATGTTTTTGAACTTACAAATGCGATTACTGCTCGCGATTTAGCCAAAGCATTTCGTATCGTTCAATATTTTGAATACAACCCCAAGGCAGCAAGTTTGGTGGAAGTGGTGGGACAGTTGTTCCGTACTTTTTCACAAATTATGCGTGTTCATTTCCTGCCCAACAAAGCGCAAGATGTTGTAGCGCAAACGTTGGGAGTACATCCTTTTGTAGCAGGAGAAATCCTCAAGTATCGACAAAATTTTGACGCCAAAAAAGTAGCTGCCAATATTGCAACTTTACATGAATACGATTTAAAGTCAAAAGGCGTGGGGAATTCATCGGCAACCTCTGCTGATTTAATGCGCGAATTAACGTATCGACTAATTTATTAATGGCCTCTTTTTACGCTGCAGAAGTGGCTGCAAGTACGCAGGCTTACACTCTTTCCGAAGAAGAATCTAAACACTGTATCCGTGTGCTCCGCAAAAAAGTTGGAGATAGCATTGAATTACTAAATGGGAAAGGCACCCAATTGCTTTGCCGAATTACGGTGGATAATCCTAAAAAATGCAGCGTTGAAATCATAGAGGTTATTGAACATCATCCGGAATCAAAAACGATTCATATTGCGATGGCTCCGACCAAAAACATGGATCGCGTAGAATGGTTCTTGGAAAAGGCAACTGAATTAGGTTTAACGCATCTGACTTTTTTGAAGTGTTCCAATAACGAGCGAAATTCCATCAATCTTGAGCGTTTACATAAAATTGCCATTGCTGCAATGAAACAATCGAAGCGTTATTTTTTACCTGAAATAACCGACATGCAACCCTTTTCTAATTTTATTCAAGCTCATCCAAATGGTTTCATTGGACATTGTTATGCGGGTGAAAAGCTGCGTATGAAAGAGATGCAAAATGTAGCACCTTTTTTAATTGGACCGGAAGGAGATTTCTCAGAAATGGAAGTTGATTTGGCTAAGAAAAACGGGTATAAAGCCGTACATTTGAGTGACAATAGATTACGAACAGAAACAGCTGCTTTAACGGCTGCTTTTAGCTTACTTAACATATAATACAATGGAAAAACAAACAGTTATTACAACTTTACATGCACATTTAGAAGCACACATTGCCGAATTACAAACCTTACTTGCTGACACATCAGAATCGGTTAACGAAGAAAACAAAAGTGTTGTTGGTGATAAACACGAAACGGCGCGTGCTATGGCACAAATCGAGCAAGAAAAATTAGCGACTCAATTGGATGAAGCTGTTCAAATGTTGGCTTTGGCTCAAAGTTTAGAAGATGCTCAAACCGAAGAGAAAATTTTGATGGGAAGCTTGGTTCGTACAGGTAACGAATGGTTTTATCTTTCAGTTCCAGCTGGGAAATTAGTAGTCGGAAACGAGGAAGTATATGCCCTAAGTCCGCTTGCCCCAATTGGCCATTTGTTGATGGAAAAAAAAGTGGGAGAATCGTTTACATTTAACAACGTTACTAGAACGGTTGATGAGATTCGTTAGTCTTAATTAGCTGCCAAAATCCACGTTAATACTAAAGCTCCTAAAAGGACACCTCCAAAAAACACACCTGCTTTTGTTGTACGCGTATTGTGGAATTGATTAGGGAAAATATTACTCAATTCTTCTGGTTTTGCTTTGGTTGAGAAAATCTCTGAAACCCAAAATGCATTGTCGTAATAGATCGGTTTGGTGAATTGTTCATCTGTAGAAATGGTTAAAAAGCTTCGAAAATTGAGTGGGGTTTGTGATTTGTTGTATGTAAATGCATTCCCTTTTACAACTCCATATTCCGTTGCAATTTTCACTTTTTCACCTGTATATTCATCCGAACCTACTTCGATCCAATTGGGTTGGATTTGAATGGGTGTGTAAACTACTCCTGCATTGGGCGGAATGAAACTGATTTTTTCATTTTTGATGATACTACCATGCATGTTTCCGTAAGTGGTCGAAATAGATTTGGTGTATTGATAAGACAATTCACGACTAGTTGAATTAATTTTTGCTTCGTCCACCCAATAACTCCGTTTCTCACTATTGATAATAACGGAAGATTTACTCCAATCAACGTACAAAGGTTGTTTCAATTTGTTGAATATACTGACCGTAATCGGGCAATTTTCCCCAAGGAAAAGGTAACGAATCAAGACCGTGTCATTTTCGATAACGTTTTCATGGATTTCAGGACGATACGTATCACTAATAACCGTTGCAAATTGATACTCTTTACAACTTGTAACAAGCAAAATGCCTGTAAAAATAACGATTGAACGTTTGATAAAAGTAAGATTCATAGTAGGTAATTGAGAATCCTAAAGTACTGTTTTCAATAAATCAATTGCACTTCAAAATGGTAATATTTCTTAAATGGAATTTTGCAACCACGTCTTTTGAAAGCTAAAAACCACTTATTGAATTTTCAAATACTTGTAAAAGGCAAATGAATGTGTATGTTTTTCATCTTTTTCATGCGTTCCAATGCATTCTTTTTGCCATTGGTTTTCATCAAATGCAGGAAAAAAAGTGTCTGCGTCAAAGGTTCCATTTACTTTCGTGATGTACATTTCACGCACTTTTCCAGATGAAAGTGCTCTCTCGTAAATTTCACCACCACCGATAATAAACAAGGTGCGCTCGGTTTCGTTTTCGAAATGAGAAAAACAATCTTCCAAGGAATGAAACACGAGGCAGTTTTCAGCAGTAAAATCACTGTTTCGTGTTAATACCACATTCAATCTTCCAGGAAGAGGCCTGAATTTTTCGGGAATAGAATCGTAGTTTTTTCTCCCCATTATGACAATTTGACCTTTAGTCGTTTCTTTAAAAAACTGCATGTCTGCGGGCAAATGCCACATCAAGTCATTGTTTTTTCCGATACCGCGCTCGGAGTCTATTGCGACGATTAAAGCAACTTTCATTAGACAGCAACCTCCGCTTTGATGTGTGGATGCGGATCGTAGTTTTGTAAATCAAAATCCTCGAACTTAAAAGCAAAAAGATCTTTCACTTCTGGATTGATTTTCATCGTTGGAAGTGGACGGAAATCGCGCGATAATTGCAGTTTTGCTTGTTCGATGTGATTCAAATACAAATGTGCATCGCCCAATGTGTGAACGAAATCACCTGGTTGTAAATCACAAACCTGAGCCATCATCATTGTCAGCAAGGCATACGAAGCGATGTTGAATGGAACGCCCAAAAAGGTATCGGCACTGCGTTGATACAACTGGCAACTTAACTTCCCGTCAGCGACATAAAATTGAAAAAAGGCATGACAAGGAGGTAATTTCATGTTTTCAATTTCACCAACGTTCCAAGCAGAAACAATGATTCGACGTGAATCGGGATTATTTTTCAATTGATGGATTACTTGTTGTATTTGGTCAATGTGTCGTCCATCAGCTGTGGGCCAACTTCTCCATTGATAACCATAAACAGGGCCTAAATTCCCATTTTCATCCGCCCATTCATCCCAAATAGAAACATTGTTTTCTTTCAAATATTGAATATTCGTGTCGCCTTTCAAAAACCACAGCAACTCATGGATGATTGAGCGCAAGTGCAGTTTTTTGGTCGTCAAAACAGGAAATCCTTCCGACAAATCGAAGCGCATCTGATAACCAAAAACAGAAATCGTTCCCGTTCCCGTTCGGTCTTCTTTTTTGACGCCTTTTTCAAGAATATGGCGCATTAAATCGTGATACTGCTGCATGCTTCGTCGAATTTGACAGCGAAGTTAGTTAAAATGAAACGGATGAGGAAAGGTGCAGGATAAATTTAGGGGAATTGGTGAGGGATTCCATTTTAATAGTCTACAAACCCCTCCCATCAAACTCAATCATCCATTCGATGCCGTATTGATCTCGCAGCATCCCGAAGTAAGAACCGCAGGGGCTATCTAAAACGCTTGATAACATCGCTATTCCTTGTTCTGTAAAAGCAGAGGGATTTGCTCCACCAAAGTGATTAATTGTGGATATCACATTTTGTGATACCAAGATTGTCATTTCTTCATCATTCAATTCAAACATGAAATCATCCGGAAAGCGGTCGATGTTTCTACGTACAGCTTGTTTTAGAACGCGTGTTTCAACTTCGTAAAGTGTTGCTAATTCAAAATCTAGAATTACTTTTTTTCCTCTGATTTCGTGGATGTTGTTTTTGATTAATGCCAGTTTTATTTTTGTTTTTTCACTTTAATTTAGTGAAAAAGTACATTTCAAACAATAGCATTTACGATTGATTTGACCTAAAAATCATACTCTATTTTCCACAAAAACAAGCCTTGTGCAGGTACGGAAACCGACGCTTCTTGTCGATCTTTGGCTTTTAATATGGAAATAATGGCTTGAGGTTCAAGTTTTCCTAATCCTACATCTACAAGCGTTCCAACGACGGCACGTACCATGTTGCGCAAAAAACGATTGGCTGAAATTTCAAACTGTAAAAGGTCGTTTTCATGTGTCCAATGTGCGTGATACACTTCGCAAATATTCGTTTTTACGTCGGTGTGCAATTTTGAAAAAGAAGTAAAATCCTTTTGCCCCACTAAAAGAAAGGCTGCTTCGTTCATTTTTTCAAGGTTTAATTCCTGGATGAAATGCCACGTTTGGTCAGCTTTAAAGGGTGTTTTTTTTCGAGTAATGAAATAGCGATACGTTCTTTTTGTGGCATCAAAGCGCGCGTGTAATTCTTGGTTTACCTCAAACATTTCATAGATAGCAATACCATCGGGCAACATGCGATTCAATTTGAAAACTGTTTGCACGGTGTCCCAAGACTCGGTTAAATCTACATGGAAATAATAGTCACTCGCATGCACACCTGCGTCTGTTCTTCCGCAACCCACAATAGCAATCGGCTCATTCGAATTGAGTTTCGTCAACGCATGCTCGATTGTTTCCTGTATTGAACTAGCTTTGGGCTGACGTTGCCAACCGTGAAAGGCAGTTCCATTGTATGCTAATCTGAAAAAATATCGTGGCATTGTCTAGCCAAATTAACAAAATTCAAGCATTTGGAGCGTGATTTTACTCCAAATACAACACCATTCCACTTTGGTAATCAACTTCGTATTCTAAACCAATGATTTGCAAT
>Ga0214923_10007488_pt1 | contig 11897 bp, 25 predicted proteins | sample LL1510_MetaG_FD_177993 | JGI IMG/M metagenome (GOLD analysis project Ga0214923, IMG submission 177993) | Freshwater microbial communities from Lake Lanier, Atlanta, Georgia, United States - LL-1510 | ecosystem: Environmental > Aquatic > Freshwater > Lake | place: USA: Georgia | collected... | reverse complement strand
CAAAAGTCTGCCTGGGCTTAGGTGTTTTCATTTAGAGTAAGTATTTTTAATCTTGACGTCTGTAATTAGTTTATAAATTAAGCTCTCTGCTAAATTAAGTCTATTTAAGGATGTTTCGTTTTCTGTAGTTTCATATCTATCTCTAACATGTCGGGTGACCTGATCTCTACAAATACGTCTAAACTCGCCCAACACAGCAAAGAGCTCATCAAACTCCTCCTGAGTAAGAACAGTATCTTTAAAGTGATAACTCATCAATACTTGCTACGTTTTTTACCTTTATCTGAGCGAGTCGCTCTAATGCTAGCGCCGCAATACTTACGAGCATATGCCGCATAGCTTCTAGTAACACGGTGAGAAGGGTTACCTCTATTAAATGCTGATTTTACTTTGTATGCCATATTATTAATATAGCGGAAATAATTTACTTGTCAAACTCTTTTTTTACTATTAATTGTTTTTGTCGTTCTAATACCTGCTGTACATATTGACACTGCAATTGACCACCCATTTTGGCAATTATATCTTTACATTCCTTTAAAGAGAGGTGATTAACCTTCTTATTATTCTTCTTTTTTGCCATATAAGTATTTAGTCTGTTTTCTATTAAATATCTAATATGGCAGATGTAACAATAAGTGATCTTACCCCGGGAAAGCCGTCAAATGCTGCTGTCATACCGTATTCAGAGGGCGGGATAACAAAAGCTGCTACCGTATCTAATTTTGGTGTACCGGTGGGGGCGGTATTTCATCTTGCCACAAGCACGGTTCCAGTGGGTTATTTAAAGTGTAATGGTGATGTAGTTCCAAATGGTATAGGTACTGTACAGGGTATTACTACAGATTTTAGCGCTTTGTATGCTGTATTAGGTTCAACCTATGGCAGTGCAGGTAAGATGCCTGATTTAAGGGGTCAATTTGTTAGAGGGTTTGATGACGGTAGAGGGTTAGATTCAGGTAGAACTATGGGATCAAATCAAGCCGATGGTATTAAAACACATAAACATAGACAACTTTCGTCAAGCGGGGCGCAAGCAAATGCAGCACCCAATCTAGATGGCTTGCAGGGTACAGCTTTTGACTATCAGGAATTAGACTATAATCAAGGAGGTGGTTCCGGTACTATAGGAGTAGGATATAATTTTACTACAAAAAATAATCTAGTAGGTTATGCTGCGGATAATATGGGCCCTTTTTTTACTATAGGTGAAAATACAAATGCTACTAGTGATACAAGACCTACTAACGTGGCCTTAATGGCTGTAATTAAATACTAATATGGCTGACGTAACAATATCCTCTTTGCCTATAGGTACACCGTCAAGCAATGGATTAATTCCTTTCAGTCAAGGTAGTACTACATATTCGGCTAGACCGAGTGCTATAGTAGCAGGTAATTTAGGGGGTATACTAGCTGTTACCTATGGAACGGATACAACAGAATATTCTTACTCGCCTCAATATACACAACTCTATACTACTAGCTTTACGGTTAATTTAAGAAAATCGAATAGTTTATTAATACTCGAAACTAACACCTATGCATACTCTCTTGCACAAAACGGTGAATCAGGGCAACACGGCTTTCTTCTTGCGGGCTTAGGACAGCGATTGGTAATAGATCTTGGAGGAGGCAATTACAATCCTATAACCGGCTATGATGATTACGAGTTTGGTTATAATCTTGTTCAACCATCACCTTCGGTTAATATAGCCTGGTCGGGTTGTGTAGTACGTAAAATATTACTCACACCGGGGGTAAATTCAATATCTTTTAGAAATCACTTAACTGACGGCTCAATAACTACATCAAGTATAACGCAAAAACGCTTTACTTGGACTGCATATGAGGTAGCACAATAATATGGCTGATGTAACCATATCCTCTCTACCGCAAGGTACACCGTAAGGCAATCACTTATTACCATATAGTACGGGATCTAATACATTAGGTGTACCGGTATCTGCTATATTTCAAAATGTTACATCAAACGTAGGTATAGGCTATTCGAATTTACTAAGTAAGGTCTCCATAGGTGTAGATGATGGTACTACAGCAATTAGCTTAAGAAACAATCAAAACGGTGGGTTATGGAATGTTTTTATACAGGGATCAGCATCTTCAGCAAATAATTTTTATTTAAATAATACAAATAAAGATACCGGGTTAGCCGGTAATGTACTAACCATACGTGGTACCTCCGGGCAAATTGGTATAGGGACAACTAATCCCTCTGCAGCTCTAGATGTAAATGGAGATGTCAAGGCTCTAAGCTTAAGCGAATCTAACCCTTGTTTTATTTACGGAAGCCCCAACAGACAAGGCGGTACTGGTGGTTTTGCTACGTCATTTTATACAAGACAAAGCTATGGAGGGCTTGCTTGGACAGGCAACGGTATTACTGTACCAAAATCCGGATTTTATTTAATAAATCTTAATATGCTTTCAAGTCAAACAACTAATAGAGTGGATACCGGTATTTATGTTAATGGAGATAATCATGTTCTTCTTCTTGCAGGATATACCTCTACAAGTGAGTATAAAAATACTATAGGAAATATAGTCTTAGGGCTTAATGTAGGGGATATAGTGAATGTTCAGACTACAAACTGGTATAATAACACCGTAGATAATGATAACTGGAGAACAATGAGCATTTATAAGGTAGGTTAAATATGGCTGATGTAACCATATCCTCTCTGCCTTTAGGCACTCCGTCAGGAAATCATTTATTACCTTACAGTACTGGTAGCAGTACATTAGGTGTACCGGTATCGGCTATATTTCAGAACTCTAATAATATAGGTATCGGTACAACAACCCCCAGTAATGTTGCTGTAATAACAGTGAATAGGCCAGGTAATGATACATATATTCAGCTTCAAGAGGGAGGAGTTAATACTGCTCAAATAGAAAGTTATAATGGAGGTGCACTGTATCTTACTGCTCAAAACGCAAAGCCTGTCATCATAAGAACATCTAGCACAGATAGAGTTACTATTGATGCAAGCGGTGATGTAAATATTACCGGATCTCTTAAAGCGCAGGGTCTTGCAAAAGTTTTTGCAGTATTAACAAGTGGACCCTATACCTACCCAAGTAATACAACAGTTAAATGGAATGATGTAAAGACTAATATAGGTAGTAAATATGATAGTAATACCGGGTATTTTACCGCTACAAAGCTAGCTGTATATAAGGTATCAGCATTTTGGATATCTAGCGGTGCAGGTAATTATTATATAAGAAAAAACGGTACAACTAATATTGCTGCCTCTCATAACAATCATAACGATACCTGGGATAATAGTTCTATGACGTGTTTAGTAGAATTAAATGCAGGTGAATATGTAGATTTTTATTATGTACAGGCCCCGGGGTATGGCGGCGGCTTATATGGAAGCGATTATAACGGATTTACAGTGGAGCAATTACCCTAAATATAGTATATGGCAGATGTAACCATATCCTCTTTGCCTTTAGGCACACCGTCAGGAAACGGTATTATACCGTTTAGCTTAGGGGGTAATACGTATAGTTCTCCTATATCAGGAATATTTCAAAATAGACCGGCTTTTCACGTATGGAATCAAACAGCACAAACTCTAACCGGTAATATGGTTATGACATTTAACGCTACATCCACTAATCAGAGTAGAGTTTTTAATCAGGGAGGTCATTATGCTGATAATAGGTTCACAGCTCCGGTGGCAGGAGTGTATCAATTTTCTGTAAATGTATTATTAAACGTAGCATCCGGAGGAATCTATTGGGGTATAGGTTTAGTAAAAAATGGTGAAGATACTATAGAATTTTCATACGCTGCCGGTACAACCCAACAAAGTTTAAATGTTTCTTCTACTATAAAACTTGCTGCATTAGATTATATAGATGTTAGAGCTTCAACAAACGGGACAATAATCATAGATAATAGTGGTACATTTTCCGGTCATTTAGTAGGATAAATATTTAAATGGCAGATGTAACCATATCCTCTTTGCCGATAGGCACTCCGTCCGGAAATGTAGTTATTCCTTATTCAGATGGTAGTAATACATATACAGCGAGACCAAGTGCTATAGTAGCGGCTAGTTCGGGTAGCATATTACAAGTTGCTACCGGTACGTATACAACAGCACAGACCAATAACAGCCAATCTGTCTATGTAGATATGGGGTTACAAGCAACAATAAATCCTAAATCTACTACAAGTACAATATTGATTAATTTAAGTATACCTTGTTTTAGTAGTACCGGTTCCGGTGATGTATACATGGATTTAAATTTAGTAAGAAACAGTACAACTATACAATATCTGGGTGCTTATGGTGTGGGAGGATCGGCTACAGTACAATATAATACCTTTAATAAAAGTTATATAGATACACTAGGAGTACTAGGATCATTTACATACAAAGTACAAGTAAAGGGAAATTCCGGTACAAATCAAACATGTCCTGGTAATACACAAGCTGTGATGACTATTTGGGAAATTGCCGGGTAGGGCTATACTTACGAACGAAGTGAATAGGCACGGCTTAGAACATAAATAATTAGTATGGCCGATGTAACAATATCTCAATTAACACCAGGTACGCCATCAGGAAATGCTTTGTTGCCATACAGCACAGGCAGCAATACCTTGGGAGTGCCGGTATCTGCTATATTTCAAAACGCTGGTAACATAGGTATAGGAACAACATCACCGTCTTACTTGTTAGATTTACGACAGAATAATAATGAAGCTCTGATTAATATTGAAGGTAGTTCAGATAATATAGCTATTAGATTAAGAAATAATCAAATCGGTGGAAGAGAATATAGAATAATTTCAACTGCACAAGGTTCAGGATATGGTACAGGTGCATTAGCTTTTGAAGACAATACATTAGGTGGCGCTAGGATGGTAATTAATAATACGGGTAATGTAGGCATAGGTACGATAAACCCTACAGCTAAGCTACATGTTAATGGAGATGTAAGATCTACTACTACCACTAAAGCATGGGTAAGCTTTAATGGGCAAGGCGCTGTAAATCAAAATCAATCTATATACTCACAGTATAATGTAAGTTCTGTAGTCAAGGCAGGAGATGGTAAATATACGGTTTATTTTGCTAACGCTCTTACAAATACAAACTATTGTATAATAGGTACAGCAGGTGGTACGGGGGGTGTTTGGGGTGCATACGTAGGAGCGCAATGGGGTGATAGTGAGGGCGGATTGCAAAATACAACAGATTTTAGAATAGGTGTTTTTTCTTACACCAACTGGAGAAACATGAGTATAGTAAATGTTGTAGTATATGGAAATTAATATATGGCAGATGTAACGATATCACAATTGACTGAGGGTACACCTACTGGTAATAATATTTTACCATATAGCACAGGTAGCACTACTTTAGGTGTCCCGGTATCTGCTATATTTCAAAATAACAAAGAAACTATCTTTAAAAAGAGCGGAAGCAGTACACAAGTAACTCTTGTAAATGATGATCCCGGTAACGGACCGGGAAATAAATTAGAAATTCTACAAGGCTATAACTCCTATATAACTGCAACTCAAAAGCTAATACTTACCTCAAGAAATTCCGATTATATTATTTTAGATGGAGGTAATGTAGGTATTGGTACGGCTGCACCTACAGCTAAGCTGGATGTAGCCGGTGATGTTAAAGCTACCAATACAGCTAGAGCATGGGTTAATTTTAATGGTACAGCAGGTACAACAGTGGGAAGCGAATTTAGATGTACAATAAGAGATTCATATAATATTTTAAAAGTAGTTCGAACAAATACCGGTATGTATACAATATATTTTAATACACCTTTATCTAACGCTAATTATTGTATTACCGGAACCATAGGAGGAGGCGCCGGAGAGATATCGTCCTACGGGGCATGGACTCCAAGAATAGGTGCACAAGCAACAACTTATGTAGAAGTTGTCAACGCATACTCTGCAGGTCAAGCATTTAATTCAGCTGTTTCTTGTTACACGGTTTTTGGTAGCTAGTGAAAAAAAGGTACTTTTACGAACGAAGTGAATTAGCACGGTTCAGATTATTAAATAATTGATATGGCCGATGTAACGATATCCTCTTTGCCTTTAGGTACACCGTCAGGAAATGCATTATTACCATATAGTACAGGTAGTAACACGCTAGGAGTACCAACATCTGCTATATTTCAAAATATATCAACCGGTATAGGTATTAATTGTAAGCCTGAGTCTTCGGAGACAAAGCTTTTTATTAGAAGCGGGTATCCAGATTCATATTTGTTTGGCTTATCGGGTACTAGTAAATCCTCAGCAATGTATCTCTTGGTAGACGTTGATAATAAGAGACAAACATGCATAACCGATAGTAACGGGGCAAGAACTCTAGTATTTGATAATAGTGTACCGGGACAAACAAATACACAATTCTGGAATAATAATACTGAAGCAATAAGAATAAACTCTTCAAATAATGTAGGTATAGGTACGATAAATCCTACAGCTAAGCTGGATGTAGCCGGTGATGTTAAGGCTACCAATACAGCTAAAGCATGGGTTAGATTTAACGGTACTGGTACAATAGGACAGAATCAAACTATTATAGCCTCGTATAATGTAAGCAGTGTAATAAAATTAACAGAAAATAATTATGTAGTTAATTTTCCAGCTGGTGTATTTAGTAATGGAAATTATTCGTTTTATGGTATGTCAGGTACCTCAACTAATAGAGCATCTTTTTTATCTGGTCCTCTTATTGATGAACCTACAGCAACAGCATTTAGATTTGGTAGTTTCTCTTTAGTATATACCGGTCAACCTGCAGGAATAATAAACGAGGCAGGACAATATATTAATATAATGTTTTTTGCAAATTAAATAATTAGAGTATGGCCGATGTAACGATATCCTCTTTGCCGATAGGCACTCCGTCCGGAAATGCATTATTACCATATAGTACGGGATCTGATACATTAGCTGTAGCTACATCTGCTATATTTCAAAACACTAAAAATTTAAATGTTAACAAAACAACCTCATCTACTTACGCGTTAGATATAGCTAGTAATACTATTGCAGGCTTAAGATTAGCACCGGAGGCAGGAGCTTCTGGTACTGGTCCGAGTCTAGATTTAGACGTAAGAGCTGCTGTGGGTCAATATACTGCAGTAAGAATACAGGCTGAAAATACAAACAACACTATAAATGATGGTGGTTTAATTAGAATATATTGTGCAGCAGAAAATGCACCACATACTTTAACAGAAAGGTTAAAGATATCATCTGTAGGAATATATGGTAAAAATATTAACCCGCTTGCCTTAATAAACGGTACAGATCAAACATTTGCAAACAACTCACCCGGTACTTTTTATAGATGTGCATTAAACAACCCTTTATACGTTAGAGAGGGCTCTTGGGATAATACTAATTATCAGTATACAATACCAACAACCGGAATATATGTAATAGAATTTAATTTTAATGTTAGTATAAGAAACGGTGGTACAAATAGTGATAGAGTTATTATACAGTGTAATAAGAATGGTAGCTCTATCGGTCAGCGCCGCTCATATGCACCTACAGGCGATGGATGGTGTCCGGGTATATTTGTTTATGGAGGCTCTTTTACTGCAGGAGATTTAATAGATTTTAATGCTTCGAGCACTTCATATTACAGTCCAACTTACGCATTTACTGGCTATTGGACAACATCATTAGTTACAATATCTAGAGTATAACGCACTTTACCGTAAAGTAAAACCTAATAAGAGTTATATATAAATTTAGCATAAAAATTTTTGGCATGCACCTATATAGAAAACAAACCTTTTCTTCTATATGTATAAATTCCCGTACTGGGGATATATCCCCGTGGGGGAGATAGAACCCCCTACTCGGTTTTAGAACACGTACTGCTTTCTAGATACCATGGTCGTGGTGACGACACATACGTAATTGGCTCACTACTTAGTACATCACCATACCATTTATGTTCACCTTCTACATACTGTTCAATAGTCTTCTTTCTAGTTAAGAAGTACTCCATAGCACTTAACACCTTTACGTCTGTCTTATCCATATTGTCTATTGTATAGGAATGGTCTTGGGCGTACTAGGATTTGAACCTAGGACCAAGGCATTATGAGTGCCCTGCTCTGACCGCTGAGCTATACGCCCAATAGGTTCTTAGTCTAGTTTGTTGTAGCGGGTAAGGGCATCATCAATACTGGTACACGTCCATCCAGTAATGCCCCATAACGACGAACCTGGATACGTCTCTGAGGGCTCAATATAGCTACCACCCATATTGTATCCATTATGTCTACCAATCTTAACTACCTCGTAATTGTTAATCGTACTATCATCTCGGGTCTGTTGGAAGATAGCCTTCATACCATCACGCCTTAATTGGGTGTAGGTAAAGCCCTTCTTCTTAAACTGAGTAGGGATAACTTTATAATCGATACCGTTTATTGTTTGTGTCATTGTTAATATTATATTGGCTTAGTAACGGTAGGTCAATAACAAACTTAGTACGGCTATGACCATGGCTAGTTCAATGTAGATCATATCAGGCAATCTCTTCTACCGAATGACGGCTACCACTAGCCATCGACTCATATACATCACCCTCGGATACATATGACTCCAATAGATGCTCTACCAGCTCACGTAACGTACCACTCTCATAACGAACCTCGGCCTGACTGGCCAATGCACCATCAATTGCGATGAACCGTTTGCCATTCTTCTTAACGATACTGATGCGCTCTTCAGTCACCCGATAGACATGGAAGGGGTTCTTGTCATCTTTACAATACTTGTTCTTATACTTCTTAACCAGGTTAGAAGCCTTCTCATCAAGAGAGGTACGAGCATAGCCTTTATTCTTCATACGCTCGACCTTCAAGCCATACTCCTCTGCCCTCTTCTTGAAGTGCTTGTTGTGATATTGGTTAGCATTACAATCCACAATACCCGCTACACTATTCTTATAATGGGCCATCTCATGGATGATGGTCTCACAAATGTCTTCAACCGAGCGCTTTAACGTATCGGCGGTAATATTAATCTCCGGGAGAGTCTTCTTACCATCCTTCCACCGTCCTGCCCAATACCATCCATAATAGGACTGACGACCACGATTGGGGATCAACGTAAAGACGGGAGTGTCAAGGTTGGTGTCGAGCTCTTTGTTGAAGAACTCAAAAGCCTCGACCAGCTTCTCAGTTACTTGTCCGGTGATGTTGTTACTCATTTCTGATTCTCCTTATTATATTCGGTACTGTCACGTTCGTCAAGCATGTAATCGGCATACTTGTACGCTTGGTGGGCTACCCACTTATGGGTGGCTGCGGGTTGATTGATCAATGCGTGCATCGCCAATGCTGCAAAGATGTCTCGAAGACCATCCTCAGAGACGTGGGTAGTCTTGGTCTCTTTATACTCGTACTTACTCATTTACTTCTTCTCCTTGAGGCTTCTCCTTTTTAAAAGGCACGAAAGGTGCCACGTACAGATGATTGAACTCTGCCACCTGGGTGTCCGTGGGATAGTCAGGAAGGGTATCGAGGTACTCTTCCAGAGTCTGTTTCTCTGCATCCCAGTCAGCACTGTTCTTAACCATCCATGCAATCTTCTTGCAATGCAGTTCTGCGTTGTAGGGTGTTTCATAACCTGTTGTTTGTTCTGTAGTCATAAATTTAAACTGCGTAAGGATACTCAATACTGTTGAGCTTATCGATAGCATTCTGACAAGTAGCCATCAACTCATGTTTGGAGAACATGGGAGCCAGACCCCTCATGCCTTCTGGGTTGCTGCTATAGTCGGTCATATTGAGCTCAATCATACGTTGGAGGTTAATGAGGGTACCGATTGCCCAGCCAATCTTCCCTCCTATGCTATCCTCAGACTTCTCAGCCCGAGGCAATTCAACTGTTACTTTGTTATTCATCATCCTCCTATTATAATGGAATTGTGGTTAACAGCAACTACCAAATGCTCTTCCAGATGAGATAAGTGGTACCACCATACAATGCCAGTGCCACCAGGTTGGCTAACACGTTCAACAAGAACTGTATAAACTTATCAGACCCCTCTTTCATCTTCATACTCCTTCCAGAATTCAGCTAATAGCTTCTCTTGCAATGCTTTCTGCTCTTTATGGTCAAAGTACTCCTTGATAACTTGTTGTTGATCAACATCATCTGACATCGATATCTTACGCGCCACCCAGCTCATATGACTCCCATGCCCTCGTACTTGAGTAGTGCATTGTAGAATAACCTCTGTAAGTCGTTGATAGTGTTACATTGATTGATGTGCATGTGCAACCGACGCTTATCTTCAGTACGAATATCACTATCGTTGATAGCGCCCCTTAGAGCTCCCTTAAGCTCGCACGTTTCTGGTATGTTTAATATGATGTCTTCGAATGCTCTTAGCTTACTAGTCATAGTTAGTCTCCAATATGGTAGCAGAGCTCTACCTTAATATGTTGATCATCAAGCTTTTCTACGCTTGAAACGGTAGTATAACCACCGAACTTATTGAATCGTGCGGGATATAAATTGTTGAGAGCACGATGGATACGACCCTGATCGTAAGGGCCATAGAAGGGTACCTTGTAGAAGGAGTTATCGTAATAGGCAGACTGGACTTCATCGCCAATCTGCTCACGCTTCTCCCATTTAATACCCCCGATAGCAGGCTCGGAGACTTTGCGCCAATCACCAATCATCTGGTCGTAGATTTCGTAAGTAACTTCTTTATTCATCATACACATATTGTAGGTGAATGTTGGGTAGACGTCAACTACCAATTCTCTTTAAGTAAGGATGCCAACCATCCAATCTGTCTTCAGTCCTCACATCCGCAAAGTCGATGTACAGCTTACCCCAATACTCATCATCGTGCTTATAGGTGACGTGACAGTCTTTCTGGTAATCGTTAAGTTGGTTGATACGCTCGGCTAACTCTCGGTAAGTCATCCCTGCCTCCGATAGAAGTCTGCACAGCTCTTGCAAGCAGGTACCTCTCCTAGAATGGGGTTAGGGATGGTAGTTGTTGCTTTATTGGTGCACTTTAAGAAGTACCTGCACGTATCCTTCTTCTTATACTTCTTCACCGCTTCTTTGATCGTCATTGTCATCATACTACTATTATGGCTGAATCTGCATTTGGGTCAACTAAAAAAGTTAGCTCTTCCACTCTCTCTATTCTAGAACTAGAGAGAATATATACCCACCTTTAACTGCCTCAGACTCTGGGCATTGGGGCTTCAATGGCGCTTATGGAGGAAGTCACCCTCACTCATTGCGGAAGAACTGTTATTATTATGAAAGAACTTTGAGTTTAGTCAACTCAATAATCTGATTGTGCTGACCTGTAAATCTTATCCTCTTCATCAAACCAAGTATCTAAAACCTGATGCCCACTCTTCTGATAAATTTTAGAGCAGATAGAATTATCTGTCTGTGACCATCCATAATTGATAGCTGTCTTGCTCCCTTGAGAGAGGCAGTCATCGCCCCATCTCAGCTTGAGGGCTTTCGTATGCTCCTCAATTAATCTCTTTTGTGAGAACTTCATTTATACTTCTTTCTGATCTCAATCAAGTCAATCAGCTTATCTACGTTATTGTCGATTGTATCAATTCTTTTGCAGAATGTCTCCCAAACTGGAGTCTCAACATCAATCTCATTTCCAATAAACTTGAGCCCATTTATGATGTTCTCAATTGTATAAGCCACCTTCAACTCCCTCTCACTCTTCTCTGTATCATTTATCATACACATATTATGGCTGAATTTGGGTTTGGGTCAAGCCAAATTATGGACAAGCCTCACTCAAAAAGAAATTGATTTGATTATTAAACTCATCAACAAT
>Ga0214923_10007487_pt1 | contig 11897 bp, 14 predicted proteins | sample LL1510_MetaG_FD_177993 | JGI IMG/M metagenome (GOLD analysis project Ga0214923, IMG submission 177993) | Freshwater microbial communities from Lake Lanier, Atlanta, Georgia, United States - LL-1510 | ecosystem: Environmental > Aquatic > Freshwater > Lake | place: USA: Georgia | collected... | reverse complement strand
GAGTGTTTAAATTTATGACAAATACAGAAAATAATAGAAACAAAGCTACAGCAATAACAAAGATACTAAACGATGCCGTTTATCTCGATAGTGAATGCTATCCAAATTATTACTCTATCGGCTTCTTATGCCAAGGTAAGCGTAAGTATTATGAAATAAGAGGGAACGGCAGTTTTACAAGGCAACAAATACAGGAAATAAAACTCATACTTTCGGAGTATGTTACTGTTGGGTTTAATTCCAAGGAATATGATATACCGCTTTTACGCGTGGCACTCACCGGAGTAAGTACGGCATTAATAAAAAAGGCTTCCGATAAACTGATTAATAAACCCAGAGGAACTTTTGCATGGAAGCTTTTAAAAGATGCTAAAATTCCCTATTGTGATACAAAGCTACATATAGATTTATTTGAAGTTGCCCCCGGTGTTGGAGTATCGCTTAAAACTTATGCTGCTAGGATTGGTTTTAAGAAGATACAGGACTTACTTTATGAACCCGATAGTATTCTGACTGACCTACAAATGGATGAGGTAAAGGAGTATTGTTTTAATGATATAGAAGTTACGGAAGCATTGACCTATAGGCTAGAAAAAGAGTTGGAGCTTAGATATTTTTTCTCAAAGCAGTACCAAGTTGACTTAATGTCAAAGTCTGATGCTGCTATTGCCGAAACTATATTTAATACAAAATATAATATTCCTTACAAAGACTACCCATACATTTATAACAAACAGTATATCAAGTACGAAGCACCTGAATATATAAAATTTACTTCGTCTGAATTAGTTGATTTGTTTGAAAAAATAAAGGCAAATCAATATCAACTGGGTAGTGATGGAAAGCTGATCAATATCCCATATAAGATACAGATAAGAAATACGCTGTATAAAATAGGGGTGGGCGGTATGCACTCTCAAGAAAAAGAAGTACATTTTGATGGCCGCAATCAGATTTTAGCCGAGATAGATGTGGTTAGTTATTATCCGAATATTATGATTAATAACAGATATATACCTAATAATTACCCTGAAAGGTTTATTGATGATTATAAGAAGTTCTACGATGAAAGACTGGTTGCTCAAAAAAACGGAGATAATATCAGGAGTAATACATGTAAAATTATACTAAACGGAACTTTTGGTAAATTAGGCAGTAATCACAGTAGTTTATATGCACCTAATTTATTGCTAAATGTAACCCTTACGGGGCAGTTAACTCTATTGATGTTGATTGAGCAATTAGAGAGTAACGGCATATCTGTTGTTTCTGCTAATACTGATGGAATTGTCGTTAAAACGCTAGAGAGTAAAGAATTTGTTTTAAAAGAAGTAATCAGGTGTTGGGAAGCAGAATGTAATTTTAAAACTAGTTATGTTGCATTCAAAGATATCTACAAAAGAAGCGTAAATAATTATTTAGCGATTACTATTGATGGTAAAGTAAAATGTAAAGGTCATTTACAACATGCTTCTCTAAGATGTAATAGTGTTGATGCTGCTTGTTGTAGTGCAATAATAAACTTCTTAAAAGACAATATTGCTATTGAAGAGACAATAAATACTAAGGCCGGTGATGTAAGAAACTTTCTGTTATTCGGCACTTCAACAGATGGAGCTTACTTTAATAATAAAAAGCTCGGTAAAACAGTACGCTGGTATTACAGCACTGATGGGATTGCTATTTTTAAAGGCAACGGCAATAAACTAAAAGATTCGTCAGGTGCTAATCCTATGATGGAAATACCGGAAGATTTGATTTGTAAAAACATAGACTTAAAACGTTATGTTGAGCGTTGTTATAGTTTGCTAAAAGCGTATGGCTATAACAGATTGGAAAGTTTTATGGGCTAATTTAGATAAAAGTAAATTGATCAATATTAGGTCAAATTTTCCTCTTAATATTTGGGTATAAAAAACTGCTAAAAAGCTTATATTCTAGCGGTTTTTTAGGTATAAATATTTGTGTTTACAGTTTAAAAATGGTATAATTGTAATTAATTCAATCAGGAACATTATGGATGCATCACAACTAAATACAGGTTATGAATATATGGATCAAGATACAATTGAAGTTACTGGTAAAAGTGAAGAAAATAAGGCATTAATGCTAAGATTTGTAAACCGCGGCATGCTCGCTGAAACTTTTGATAGAGAACTTGCTATAATAGAAGAAATAGACAAGTTAAAAGGCGAGGAGTCGAACAAAAAGCTAGATAAGTTATTATCCGAGTTTACTGAAGCCGTTAAATTAAGGAAACACCTTGAAAAGCGGTATAATAAGTTTTTAAAAGAATCAACAGCATAAAGTAAATATTATGAGCAAAAAAATAACAATGGATGAAGCCCAAATAGCTCAAGTAGAAGCTTTGTCTGCCTATTTATCCATAGAGCAGATAGCCAATTATTTTGGTTTTTCAGAGGATACATTTTACGAATTAAAAAAGAGAGATCCAAGAATACTCCGAGCTTATAAAAAAGGGAAAGCAAAGGCAATAGGTATAGTTGCCAGTAAGCTGATGAAACTAATAGATCAAGGTGATGTAACGGCTATAATATTCTACCTAAAAACTCAAGGTGGATGGTCTACTGATAGTAAGGGTACTAATATTATAAAAATATCATTTGGTAATAGAACAGCTACAGAAATAATAAATAGTACTTTAACCGCTCTGGAGGAAGGAAAGATTAGCGTTCCTGAAGTTCAACAGCTTACCGGTTTAGCAATAGCTAAAATGAACATAGAAAGTCGCACTCAAGAAGACAAAGCTGTATCAGAACAAATGAGTATAGATGAGGCCAAGGCATTTGCAAAACAGTTAGAAGAAGCCATAAAGAATTTAGATATTTTAACTGCAAACAACATAAAACTAGAAACGATGAACAAAGGTGGAAATGCCTAACAACCCCTGATAAGTATAAAAAGTAGTATTTGTAAGTTAAACATTACTGATAACTTTTTTATGGTACAATGTAATTGTATAAATTAATAACTTAAAATAATAAGTACTATGAATTCTACAAATCAAAAATATGACGAAAATTTTGCTTTTATTGGAGCTGTAACAAGAAAGATAAAAGATTGTGTTTCTAGACAAGAAATATATAAATGTTTTTGTTATGGTTATTCACGTGGTGATGTTACAGGTGATAAATTAAAGGAAATGCAAGCTTGGTCAGAAGAAGTAGGGAATATTGATGTCTTATTAGAAATTCCCGAGGTTAAGAGTTACGTACATAGTTATATAGAAATTCTTAATTCTATAATAGCTAAGGAAGTAAATAAAGGAGAGATGTATGTGTATCATTTTCCTCAATATGCTTTAGAAGAGATTATATTAGGTACGTATGGTATAACCGTAGAAAGCAAAACTAAATCTGAAGAAGTAGAAGAAGAGATAGTGTCAATGCAAAAACACACTATTATTAATTCAGAGCAAGACCTACCGTATTAATTCAGAATGGATGCTATTGACTCTTTATTGCTCAAAGAAAGGAGTAGCTATTATCAGCTCACAGATGAGCAGAAACAATGCGTAGAGGCAGCACGTGTTGGTAAGGACTTGAAAATAAAAGCCTTTGCCGGTAGCGGTAAGACTTCCACTTTAGTAGCAATATCTAGGGAGATGTCTGGTAAAGGGTTATACCTTGCTTATAACAAGGCAATTCAAATGGATGCGGCTCGGAAATTTCCCTTGCATGTTGATTGCAAGACGGCTCATAGTATTGCTTATAGGGCAACTGCTTATCAAATTAAAGATCGAGTTCGCACCTTAAGTATTTTTGATATTTTAAGGTATATGGATATTAAGCGTATTTGCTGCTATGAAGAAAACGACATAGCGTACCTTACGTTAAAGCTTCTACGTGTTTTTGTTAATAGCGATAAGAAGGAAATAGACAGGAAGTTTAAATATAGCGGTGTATTGGATGATGTGGCAGGTAAGAGCTTGGAAGAAACAGAGGCTATAAAAGATTACGTCATTGATAGAGCAGCGGAATATTGGCAAGCGTGTGCAGAAAGAGGTTCAACTATTCCGATAGAGCATGATTTTTACTTAAAGATGTACCAGCTATCAAGTCCTGATTTAAGCAGTGTTTATGATTTTATCCTATTTGATGAGTGTCAGGATGCAAACCCCGTATTACTGGATATTCTGCTCAAACAGAAATGCCAAAAAATCTATGTCGGTGATGAACACCAGCAGATATATTCTTGGAGAGGGTCAATTAACAGTTTTGCTAAATTAGGTGGTGAAGTATGTTATTTAAGCAGGTCATTCCGTTTTGGTAATGAAATAAGCCAGCTTGCAAACATAATTATTACCGCAAAGAATGAGGTGCAGCTTTTATGCGGTAGTGCAAGCATAGATAGTAAGCTTGTAGTAAATAAGTTAACAGCTCCTTTTACTGTTTTGTGTCGCACCAATGCACGGATTATAGAGAAAATATTAGCCTTTCAGAAACATAAGCTTCATGTAGTAGGCGGTATAAATGAAATATTAAATCTAGCTAAAAGCGGTTATGCATTGTACAGCGGTAATAAAGACAAGGTCAGTCATAGCAAGCTAAAGCACTTTAAGTCATGGGAGGCAATGTTACATTTTAATCATAAGTACCAAGACCCCGATATTACTTTTTTGGCAAAGTTAATTAAGGAGCATAAAGGTTCTTTTAAAAAAATTATTAATCAGATGGAGGATGCTTACTATGTTGAGGAGAGCATGGCAGAGGTAACATTATCAACTATTCACAAGTCAAAAGGTAGGGAATGGGATAACGTTGTACTTGAGGACGATTTTATTATTTTTACTAATGAAGTGCCGTTAGAAGAAATATTGGTCTATGACGTAGAGGAATTGAATTTGATATACGTAGGAGTAACAAGGACAAAGGCTAATCTGTTACTAACCAGTGGAGTAAGTAGTTTTTTAAAGAGGTTGGAAGGATTTACGACTAAAAGAATGAGCCTTATTACTGAGCTAGAATTAAAGGACTCTGCTAAGGTTTATCGGTTTCCTTCTCGTGAAGCTGTAGCGATTTAAAATTGTCCAAAAACTAAAAATCCGATTTAAATCCCATAAAAAAGTTAACTTTGTACATATGAGTTGTGATATTAAAATCCGTAAAGCTGGTATATTGAAAGATAAGATTAAAATGTCTGAAGATTTTGATAGTTTGGATTATCAACAAAAATTAAGAGATGAATGGAAAAGCAGAGAGCAAGCTATATTACGCTTACGTAAGCTTGCTAAAGAAATGAATTTAGGAAAATTTGATTGGGAAGAATTTAAAAGTTATAGGGACGAGGGAAGAAAGTAAAGAAGATAATGGATAGAATATATAGTTATAGGGTATTGCAAAAAAAAGCAGAGATTCATTGATTATTAAATGTAATTACTTTATAATAACTTTTATCAAGTAATTTAAAAATAATAATGCACTTAATAAATATAGGAAATTCCAAAGGAATTAGATTATCAAAAAATCTTATAAATAAATACCATTTTGAAGATGGTTTAGATTTAATAGAAAATGATGATGGAATTAAACTTATTCCACTTAAAAAAAAGTTACGTAAAGGTTGGAATGAGTTTTTTTCAAAATATCATGATCAAGTTGACGTTGACTTAGAATTTCTTGAATTTGATATTGAGCGTTGGTGTGAAGAACTTTAAGCAGTTTGATATTTGGTTGGTAACTTTAAATCCTACTGTTGGTAGCGAGATGAATAAAACTAGACCATGTGTAATAATTTCCCCTAATGAAATGCACTGGTTAAATACTGTAATCATTGCTCCATTAACAACTAAAGGGATAAAAGCTCCTACAAGAGTATCGTTTATTTTTAAAGGAGCAGAGAATTCGGTTGCGTTAGATCAGATTAGAACTGTAGATAAAACAAGAATGATAAAAAAACTTGATACTATTCATTCTTCTACACAGAAGAATATATCTAATGTTTTAATAGAAATGTTTTCATTAGAGTAAAAATTTAGATAGAAGGAAAGTTGATTATGAGTCGCAGCATTAAGAAAAAGTATTTTTTATCGCATGCTTGTTGTCAATCTGAAAAGAAAGATAAAAAAATATGGCATAAAGTATTCCGTAAGAAAGAAAAACAAAAGATAGGCAGTAGTGATTTAGAGGAGTATGTTACTACCCATCACAGAGAAGTAAGCAATCCATGGACTATGGGGAAAGATGGTAAGCGTCGCTATTCTAAAGGTTACTTACTAAGTTCAATTAAAGGAATTGCTAAAAGCTTTTATAAGAATAAAAAGGAGCGTATAGCTAATGAAAGCAAAATGTTTTATAGATGGGTAGGAAAGTGAATACTAATAAATCATTTCCTTGTGCACCTGTATTAACCGAAGAAGATATGGAATGGCTTGAATTTGGTTTTGAAGAATGGGTTGATGCCTTAGAATAGATCGACGGTAAGGGGAAAAACAAGAATGACGATATTAGAAAATAAGCTAAATATTAATAATCAGATTGACCTAGCTAAAGCAGAAGAAAAAATCAGTAAACAAAAGGCAAAGCAGCTTTTTGATAGTGGAGATATCAATATTAGTGATTCTGTATATACTAGGGCAGATCCATTCCATTATTTTACAATATGTTTTCTTTTTTAAAATGCAAAAAAGTATATATATTATTTTTTTCAGTACTCTATGTAACAGCAGAAAAATGCTCCATTCTTAACACCTGTCCTTTTACGGTAATTTTTTTGTGTATTTTTTAGAAAAAGTTATTATTCTTAAAATCAAAGGTTTAATAATTGAAGAGATTACTTAACTTATGTTAATAAAAGTTATAATGATATTTTTGTTACTTTTCTCAAATGTTAATTTAATTCTAGCAAAAGAAAGTATAATAAAAGAAAAAACTATAAAAATAATGTCTTTAAATATTTGGGGAGGCCAAGTTAAGGAACCTCTACTTGAATTTATTAAAAAAAGGCAAGATGTTGATATTTTTTGTATGCAAGAAGTTTATTATAAGGCAAAAACTAAAGCTTGTACAAATGATCCAGTACAACTGGATATTTTTAGTGAGATAAGTGCTATTTTATCAGATTATGAGGCATTTTTTGTAGAAACAATTGAGGGTTATGGAATAGGTATGTTTATTAAAAAAAACCTGACTATACAAAATAAAGGGGAATATTTAATCCATGTGAACCCAAATTATAGTTCACCTGGACCTAGCAATTCAAGGAAATTACAATGGATAAAAATTAAATCTAATGGTAATTTATATACTGTTATAAATCTTCATGGATTATGGAATGGCCAAGGTAAGAGTGATACCGAAGCAAGAATTATACAGTCATATAATATTAAAAAATTTCTTGATAGTATAAATAGTAAGAAAATATTATGTGGTGACTTTAACATAACTCCAGAGACTAAGAGTCTAGAAATTATTGAAGGTGAAATGCAGAATTTAATCAAGATGTATAACATAAAATCAACTAGAACTAGTTTTTATACAAAACCTATAAAATATGCGGACTATGTTTTTATCTCACAGGATATAAAAGTAAAACATTTTGAAGTATTAAAAGATGAAGTATCAGATCATGCTCCATTATTGCTAGAGATATATAATTAAGTAAATATAGTCCAATGTTAAAAACTGCTAGAAGCTATATAAGTACTAGTTTTTAGGATAAATTATTGTATAATAAATGAGTCTTTGGAATTCATTGTGTAAATTCAGCCATAAGTACCTTAAATTTTATCACAAAATGAGCCATGGCTTCATTCCAATTTTGGCTGAGCATACTCCATTTTCATACAAATAGAAAAGCCAAGACAAGTATAAAATGATCAAATATCCTTTTGGTAGGATGGGTAAATTGGGTCCATTTTTGGCTTTCGAAGCCGTACGCAAGCATAAACCCATCCTTTAGGAAAATGACTACGAACGGATGTCGAAAGGATTAACCTTGTGTATGAGTATGTAGCATCTCCATTTATATTTATAACAAATGAGGTTTTTTATGACAAGTTATGTTGGAGTTGATGTTGGAAAGAAAACTTTACATCTTTATTTACCTGTTATTGAACAATCTTTTGAATTTAGTAACAACCAACAAGGTTTTCATAAATTGCTAAAGGGTATAAATAAGTATTATAAATCTTTATTAGATACTATTATCGTATTTGAGCCTACAGGGGGGTATGAACGAAATTTAAGAGAATTTCTTAAATTCAATAAAGTCAGTTTTGCTACTGTTCATCCCAATAAAGTACGTTCTTATGCAAAAGCTAAGGGATGGCTTGCCAAAACTGATTACATAGACGCCAAGCTCTTATCTGATTATGCTACAGTCTTTTCTTTGCCAATTAAGCAAAGTTATGATTCTAAAACCTGCGAAAATTTGCATAGTTTAATGCAAAGAAGAGAGCAATTAATTCTATTAAAGAACCAAGAAACTAATCGATTAGAAACTAGATTTAATCAGCTTATTACTGAGTCTATTAATGACCATATAGCACACCTTGACAAGCAATTAAAACAAATTCAAATTGCTATTGAAGAAGTTTGTAAGTCTGATATTGAAATACAAAATAAAGTGAGTAGATTAACCTCTATTCCTGGTGTTGGAATTACTGTAGCCACTATTACTATATGTGGGGCTCCAGAACTTGGTAATATTGAATTTAAAGAATTAACTGCTTTAGTTGGTCTTGCTCCTTATGCTAGAGAAAGTGGCAATTACAAAGGACGACGATCAATTTTTGCAGGCAGAGGAAATTTGCGGAAAGTTTTATATATGGCTGCTGTGGCGTCTTTGAGATGCAACCAGAAACTTAAAACTTTTTATGATCGCTTAATCGCTAATCATAAACCACCTAAAGTAGCTTTAGTCGCTGTAATGCGTAAACTACTTGGTTTTATGCATGCTATTATTAAAAATAACTCTTTTTGGAACCAAAATTATGCTAATACCTAATTTTTTTATTGACTCCTATTACGGATGCTCGCGTAATGTAATCTATTGTCAAGTACAAAGTCTTAAAAAACCGATTCATCACTTGGAAAAACTTGCTTATTTTTTGTTACTTTTCTTAGCTGGTTATTCAAGGATTCTATGGCATTGGTAGTATAAATAATTTTACAGATTGCTTCAGGATATTGTAAAAATATCATTAAATTATCCCAATTATTATACCAGGATTTGGTTATCTGAGGATAATTTTTACCCCATTTAACTTCAAAACTTTCAAGAGCTTCTTGTGCCTCCTCCTCAGTAATAGCCTGGTATATAGGCTTTAGATCAGCTGCCAATTTTTTACGATCTTTATAATGGCCCGAGGGTAGGGAACGTGCGAAAATGGCAAAGTTGTTCTGTAGTCCTTGATTTACCTCAGTTTTTATTAAAATAAAAAATTATCTTAATAGACTTTTGTGCTTTATTTTTAAAAGTTCTTTATATATAATATCTATTGACACTTGATACAAAAGTAGTAACTTAATACTAAGTTTTAGAGGAATAATGGGTATTATTACAAGTAGAGGCCAAATCCGACATTAGGGTGATTATTTGGGTAGTTTTTGGGATTAAATCAGGAGTTTATCTTATGACTTAGTAAGCGCATAATTAGTATTATACGATATGTTTTTGCTTAAATCTTCAGACCTTTAGTACATTATATTGGTATTAAAACCTTAAAAACTCATCGCATAATATTTAACATTCAAGCGACCATCCTAAAACTTAATAATTCTTCAACATTTATTGGTTCATTTGCTGCTAAATTTCTAAAATCATAAGTTCCCAGCATATTGACATGTCTCCACATTAATATTGAGCCATTAGTAATGTTTTCCATAAGGAAAGGCCTTTGTAAAGTATCAGACGTCATTATTACTTTTGTAAGCTTAACGTAGTTCCACAATACAATAATATTTTGTAATATCATTTGACACATCACAGCTTGTTCCTGCTCATCTCTGCCTACTTGTGTCAATTCTTAGCTATTAGCAAAGACAATAGCCCCTTGGAATCTATTAGACAATTCCCCTTTATTCAATTGCTTCTCTATTTGCTGACGTAATTCAACATTATCTATAATATCTAAAATAAAACATGTTTTGATAATCCTGCCAAATTCTTTTAGTGCAACATATAACCTGTGTTGTTTATCATAGGAAGCCAGTCTCTTCATTATGGTAGATGCTTTTTCTTCTCTAAGTAATATAGTTGCTAATAACCTCAGCACTGTATCCCAACAGCTTCTCATATGTTTTTCATTAACATAGCGATTTGGTGAAATTATGTAATTAACATCTTGTTTATCAAATGATACTAGATACTGCGTTCCTAAATTCTTGATTCTAGGGGCAAATGATGTTTTCATTAAATGTGATAGAGCAAATACTAATTCCGTATAGCCTTCAGTATCTGTAGAATGTATATCACTTTTTACACCTACATTATGTTGTAAACCATCTATAACATAACCTGCGTCACGTTCAGAGCTACTAAATACTGTAGAATAAAATAATATATTTCTCTCATCAATAAATGTATAAATGTTTGATCCGCGACCATGACCAAAATATTTATAGGAATAGTTTGCATTTAATGACTCAGCAGATACACATCTTTTTTTACCATCACTAGAGGTATGTAGTAAATTTTGTTCCTTTTGAAACTGCTCTGGTAACCACATCTTGCTCATAAAATCTACTAACATATTATTTGTTGCATATAGATTTTCGAGCGAGAAATGCCAGTTCACACCATGCAATAAACTATTATAGCTCACTCCTACCGCTGTGTTAGCCAGTTTATGTACGCCTATATTACTGCCGAGTGCAAATAGACCTGCAAATATTGTTTCGTCGGAGATTTTCTGCTGTACTCCTTTAACCTTATGATGCTTAAAGTTACCAGTAAATCCTATCATATTGTTTACTTCAGACATCATCTGTAAAATCGGTATGTAGTTGTCATAACCTATAATTTTATAAATGGAATCATAATGAGGTTTTTCTGGGGCGGGTGTTGATAAAGAAAAATTACCGTCTTCTTTAATTTTAATATATTTATTAGTTGCTAAATTCTTATTAACCCGAGAGTATTTATAATTTAACTCGGTTCTTAATTTTGTAAGTATATTATTTATATCAGCGAATTCTTGTAATCCCAATTTCTCAAGCAATTCTTCTTTTCTTTCTTGCCAAATTTTCTCTTTAATTAAATAGGATTCTATAGGCATATAACGATATGACCTTGCAAGGCTAACATCCCCAGATTTAATAGCCTCTACTATTTTCATAAATAATAAGACCTTATATAAACTAGCATTAAAGCCATTATTGTATATAATCTCTATCTCGTTTTGCTGCAAAAATTTATTAGGTGCTGCTTTAGTTAAATTATTATTTTGATAATATACTATTGCATCGCGCAAATCATCACCTGCAACAACAAATTCAATATGTTTGACAATATCAGCTAATCTGTTTTGTAATTTGCGTGATGCTCTTTCTAAAATTATTAAATTCTGCTTATTATGGTTGTAATGATCTAGATTTTTCTTCAATTCATTGACTTTAGCTACTGAATCAGTTTCTTGTTTTTCCTTGGATAAGATAACCTTCAATTGTTTAATCTTATTGTTATTATTAGTTTCCGTATCATAAACCACTTTTTTTATTGCACCAATAAGGTCTGCTTGTTTATCAAAACCACTTAAGACAAAACCAAGTAAATTACTGTTACGTGCAGCAAATTCCGAGTGAGATTCCTTAACTGCCATTTCAATTTTATTTAGGTGCTGTTGATTGACTTTTAGCATAGTATCGATAAAAATATCTTGCCAATTTTTATATTGATGATCAATAAAAGCCAGCAAATATAAATAGCGAATATTA
>Ga0214923_10007486_pt1 | contig 11897 bp, 11 predicted proteins | sample LL1510_MetaG_FD_177993 | JGI IMG/M metagenome (GOLD analysis project Ga0214923, IMG submission 177993) | Freshwater microbial communities from Lake Lanier, Atlanta, Georgia, United States - LL-1510 | ecosystem: Environmental > Aquatic > Freshwater > Lake | place: USA: Georgia | collected... | reverse complement strand
AGGTCTCCGTACTTTTCAAGTTCGTCGGCGACACTGAGCCCGGATTGTGAAGGTGAAATCAGATATGAAATAAATCGAATTTTGGTAAAGAGCGAACCAGTTGACGCATTCAGTGCTGAGAAAGGGTGCGAGCGAGGATCTCCCAACGAAATTCTCTTGTCTCCAAGTGAAATATCTACCGTTCGTGGTGCACGAACAAAATCAAGTTCATTCATTATTCCAAGTCGAACAAGCTCGGGATATCGAGCATTGATGAGCTGAAATCCGCGATCTAATCTGTAACCATCAATGAGATCGGTTGCAACTCTTCCTCCTGCTCGGTCGCTGGATTCAAAGACTTCTACCTCTACCCCTGCATCTTGCAAAGTAATTGCTGCGCTCAGCCCTGCAAGTCCTGCGCCAATAATTGCAACTTTCTTATCTGACACTAATCTCACGAGCCTTATCAATGATTGTGGCAACAGCTCGAATCTGATCTGGAGAAATCGGCCAATCATTCTTACCTTCAAGTGCACCGGCAACTGCTAGATAGAAGTAACCGTAATTACCAGGGACGGCTTCAATCTCTTCGCGAGAATCTCCTCGTTGGATATAAGCCTTCGAAGATGTAGGAACGTTCCAGATGCCACCTTCAGGATAATTTCCGGCGCGTAAGAGAGCTTCTTGTAGATCCAACTCTTCAATAATGAGTGCGCCTTCGGTGCCCAGAAGTCGAATACGAGGACCCACAGAACCCGAGATGGCGCTGACCGAGCAATATGAATCAACGCCGGAGTGATGTCGCAAATGTAAGACCACATCATCTTCGGATTCCCCGCGAATCTTTCTGACACTCGCGTAGGTCAGCTCTGCGGAACCAAATGAATCGAGTGCAGTAGAGATCAGATGAGTCTGCAGATCGAGTAAGAGACCTCCACCTTCTGCAGGTGTCAGCGTTTCTCTCCACGCAGCAGCATTGAGTTGAGGACGAAATCGCTCAAAGCGTGAGTCACAACGAAATACTTTTCCAATGATTCCTTGTGCGATGACTTTTTTCACAGTCAAGATATCGCTATCCCAGATGCGGTTATAGAAAGCAGTGACCGGAACGCCAGATTTCTCGCTGGCAGTCAGAATCATCTCTGTTTCCGCAAGTGTGCGGCCCATTGGTTTTTCTACGACGACTGGAATTCCAGCTTTGATTGCCGACAGGGCATGGTCTGCATGAACCGCGTTGGCAGAAGCAATAACAACCAAATCCAATTGCTGCGCAAGGAGATCACTAAAATCTGTCGTTACCTTAGTGAGCGGAAAATCCTCTTTTGCTTGGCGTGCGCGCGTTGAATTGCCAGTAAGAACTGCTGCGACCTCAAATCCACACCCTTTGAGTAAGGGTGCATGAAACGAGCGACCTGACAGCCCATACCCGGCAATTCCAGCGCGCATCACACATTACTTATTCTGTAATTTGGAAGGCCACCAAATCTTTGGCCCAATCTCATGAACCAGCGCTGGAACCAAGATTGAGCGAACGATAATTGTGTCGAGCAGAACACCGAAGGCGACTGCAAAGCCTAATTCGGCAAGTGGAACAAGTGGAAGTAGCCCAAGTACTGCAAATGTTGCAGCGAGGACGATTCCAGCAGATGTAATCACAGCACCAGTGACGGTCACTCCCTTAATTACACCAGCGCGAGTACCAATCTTCTGTGACTCTTCACGAACACGCGTCATCAAGAAGATGTTGTAGTCGATACCGAGTGCAACCAAGAAGATAAATGCAAAGAGTGGGAATGAGTTATCTCCTCCAGCAAATCCAAATATATGGTTGAAGACCAGGGCGCATACTCCGAGAGTTGCAAAGTAGGACAAGACCACTGTTCCAAGCAGCACAACCGCGCTGAGGATGCTGCGCAGAAGTAGCCCAAGAATCAAAGTAATGACAATCAAAATGATAGGGATGATCGTCTGATTGTCGCGCTTATTCGCTGTTCGTACGTCGTAATAGACCGCACTAGTGCCACCTACAAGTGATGTCTCATCCGCTGCATGAGCTAAACGACGAATTTCGGGAATGTCATTTCCCGCATCAACGCTGTCGGGCGCTTTATCCAATGTGACATTGAGAATCGCTCTGTTATTGACCACTTTCATCGCAGGAAGTGGCTGTCCTGGAATAGGAATCCCATCCAGTTGTGGAGTCACATCGGTTACACCTGGAGCGTTCTTCAGCGCCGCAGTCACTGCCTCGACTTTGTCGACAGCTACGACCACTTGTGTGGGGTCGCCTTCGCCACCCGGGAAGTGTTTCGTCAATAACTTCTGGCCGACAACAGATTCGGGATTTCCAGTAAATGTATCGACTGTTCCGATTCCATCTGCCTTAAGAGTTGTTGAAGCAAATGCAAAGAGCAAGAGAATGACACCGGTAGTAATCCACGCACGTCGTGGCTGTCTTCCGATAGCACCTGCCACCTTTGACCAAGGACCTGACATCACATGGTCATCACCATCATTGCGTGGAATACGAGGCCAAAAGATCCATCGGCCAAATACCAAGAGCAATGCTGGAAGCAAAGTAAGAATAGTAAACATTGCACACACGATTCCGATTGCACCTATCGGTCCTAGGCCTGCAGTGTTTGTAAGCTGGCTAAAGAGAAGAATGAGCAGCGAGATTGAGACGGTTGATCCTGATGCCAAGATTGGCTCCCAAACTCCTCTATAGGCCGAGCGCATTGCATCAAAACGACTCTCATGATGATGAAGTTCTTCGCGATAACGCGCAATGAGTAATAACGCATAGTCGGTTGCGGCACCAATCACCAAAACCGAAAGAATTCCCTGTGATTGACCATCAACATCGATGATGTTGTTCTTCGCTAGCAAATAGACAATTCCACCGGCAGTCGAGAGCGCGAACATCGCAGACAGCAGTGGAATGATCCAGAGCACTGGCGAGCGATACACCACAATCAAAATAACTGCGACAACACCTAGCGTCGTCAGAAGAAGCGAGGAATCAAGCGTGCCAAATGCTCCGAAGAGATCGCCAAGTAATCCACCAGGTCCAGTGACATAGTGAGTTACGCCGTTTGCCTCTGCAATTGGTTTGATATCTGCACGAAGCGCATCAACTACCGCTGGAAGTACTGGCTTCTCATTCGGTAAAGTCTTTGCAATCGCATTACCGTCGAGTGGCACATTGGCGAGAATTGCCTGGCCATCTTGAGAAGGAAATACTGTGATGGTCTGTCCTGGAGCCAGATAATCAGAAATTTTTGCATCAGTTCCGTCGAGTCTAAGCGCACCTACTCCAGCCATATGTTCATTGATTGCTGCCAGGGATGCAGGGTTGACCTTTCCCTCGAAAAGAATCAAGGTCGGAAAATTAAATGAATCTTCTTTAGAGAAGGTCTTTATCTGATCGGCTGCAAGAGTTGCTTCTGCGCCTTTTGGCAAGAAGGATGAATTGTTATTCTCTTGAACCGTTGAGAGCTTGCCAAAGAGTGGTCCGAAGACGCCTGTAATCATGAACCAGACGATGACCACCAGCATTGCGATGGCAAAGGGCTTGCGAGAGTTATGAACGGTGTTATTTGACACGATAGAAGAGGGCCTTTCGGGCTGATAATGATGCGCAATTCGCGAGAGCGCTAGCCTACCTTTAGGCTGTACTCGTGCCCACATTTAGCGCCACTTCACAGACAGAATTAACGAAGTCGCCTCTGGCGTTATCTCGTGCTGGATTAGTCGAATATTCCGAAGCCCTTTCACATCAAAGAGCAATCCACTCCGAAGTCTCGCAAGGCATCCGCCCCAATACCCTGATTCTTCTCGAACATCCATCGGTATACACCGCAGGAAAGAGAACAACAGAGTTGGAAAAACCCACTGATGGAACACCCGTCATTGATGTTGATCGCGGGGGAAAAATCACGTGGCATGGACCCGGCCAACTCATTGGATATCCCATTGTGAGGTTGGCAAAGCCCACTGAACTTGTGGGATTTGTCCGCGAAATCGAAGCGGCACTTATCTCAGTATGTGCAGAGTTTGGAATACATACCCAACGAGTTGATGGTCGCTCTGGGGTGTGGGTACGTGACGAACGTGGAGATCGCAAGATTGCAGCTATCGGAATCCGTGTTGCCCAAGGTGTGACGATGCATGGATTTGCGCTCAATGTAAATCCGGAGCTCGAACCATTTAATAGAATCATCCCCTGCGGCATCAGTGATGCAGCAGTTACCTCAATGGCCGTTGAACTCTCGCGAGATATTTCAACAATTGATGTAATGCCCGTCGTAGAAAAATATGTTTTCGAATCTCTTATGAAGGTGAGCGCATGACTATCGCACCCGAAGGTCGTAAATTACTTCGCATCGAAGCGCGCAATACCGAGACTCCGATTGAGCGAAAGCCCGAGTGGATTAAGACTCGCGCCAATATGGGCCCTGAATACACCCGTCTTCGTTCTCTTGTGAAGAGCGAAGGTCTTCACACAGTCTGCCAAGAAGCTGCCTGCCCTAACATCTTTGAATGTTGGGAAGATAAAGAAGCTACTTTTCTGATCGGCGGCGAACGATGCACTCGTCGTTGCGATTTCTGCAATATTGATACTGGAAAACCTGAGGAACTCGACAGAGACGAACCGCGTCGCGTAGCTGAATCAGTTCAGTCGATGGGTTTGAAGTACGCAACGATTACAGGTGTTACTCGTGATGACCTCGATGATGAAGGTGCATGGCTCTACGCCGAGACCATCCGCAAAGTTCACGAACTCAACCCTGGTACAGGTGTAGAAATGCTTGCCCCAGATTTCAGTGGAAATTCTCTCTATCTCAATGAAGTTTTTGAAACGCGCCCTGAAGTTTTTGCTCATAATCTTGAAACAGTGCCACGAATCTTTAAGCGTATACGTCCAGCTTTCACATACGAGCGTTCGCTCAATGTCATCACCCAAGCTCGCAAATTTGGGCTGATCACCAAGTCCAATCTGATCTTGGGTCTCGGCGAAACTCGTGAAGAGGTATCACAAGCGCTAATCGATTTACATGCTGCAGGTTGTGATCTGATCACTATTACCCAGTACCTGCGGCCTACAAATAAGCACCACCCGGTTGAGCGTTGGGTAAAGCCAGATGAATTTGTCGAACTTGCAAAAGAGGCAGAGGGCATTGGATTTAGTGGAGTAATGAGCGGTCCATTAGTGCGAAGTTCATATCGCGCTGGGCGTCTTTACAAGCAGGCGCTAGAAAAGCGAAGCGCACGTGGCTGATCTCGTCTATCCCCCAGTTATTGTCGCCATCAAAGCTTTCTGGCGATACCTCGGGCTTAGATTTGATTTTGAGGGTGAAGAAAATATCCCGCGTGATGGTGGGGCAATTTTGGCAATCAATCATGTCGGTTATTTAGATTTCGCACTTGCAGGAACAGCGGCGCTACCAGCTGGACGATATGTGCGATTCATGGCGAAGAAAGAAATTTTTGATAACAAATTAGCTGGTCCACTCATGCGCGGGATGCATCACATCTCAGTAGATCGTGCCAATGGCTCAGCATCCTTTGTCACCGCACTACGCGCACTACGCGCTGGTGAAATCATCGGCATATTTCCTGAAGGAACAATCTCTGTCAGCTTTGAGATTAAGGAACTTAAATCTGGAGCGGTCCGATTGGCTATGGGGGCAGGCGTTCCTGTAATTCCAACGATCGTCTGGGGTTCACAACGCATTTGGACTAAGAAGGTAAAGCGCAATTTGCGTCGCAAGAATGTGCCCATTTCAGTCGCTTTTGGAGAACCTCTCTACTTCGATAAGAAAACTGATGTCGAGGCTGGCGAAAAGTTACTTCGCGACACTATGTTGAAAATGCTCCACGAAGTGCAAGAAAAGTATCCAGATTCACATGAGGGTCAGCGCTGGGCACCCGTACGCCTTGGTGGTACAGCCCCTGCTCCCCTAAACTAACGATCATGTTTAAGAAGAAGAGCAAAGAAGCAAAAAATAAGACTCCCCGTTTTCAGACATTCCGTGATGCCTACAAAGTCACCAGTTCTGTAAAACCATGGATAGGCGGAGCGCTAGCCGGTATTTTTATCGTTGTTCTTTTCATCGGAGTTGTCCTTGGAATAGTCCTCGGACATCCTGTCTACGGTGGCTTTGTCACAATTCCACTTGCGGCGCTAGCTACAATGTTCTTCTTTACCCGAGTCGCAGGATCTGCAGCTTATGCATCAATTGAAGGTCAGATTGGTGCAGGAGCAAGCGTTCTCATGGCTATCCGAAAAGGATGGACAACAACTCCTGCAGTCGCAGTGAATCGTCAACAAGATATGGTCCATCGCAGCGTAGGTCGCGCCGGTATTGTTCTTACTGGTGAAGGTGGATTTGCTGTTCGCCAGATGATGCACGATGAGAAGAAAAAATCAGAACGCTTTGCCCCTGGAGTTCCCATCACAGAGGTTTATGTCGGTGATGGAGATGGCCAAGTTCCGATCCGTAAATTGCAGAAGCACCTCACCAAACTTCCTAAAAAGCTCTCTACTCAACAGATGCGCGAAGTTCGTGCACGTCTGAAAGCAGTAGGTGGAATGTCTATGCCAATTCCAAAGGGACCTATGCCAAAGGGAGTCAAGATTCGCTAAAGTGCAAGGAATCAGCGAGTTTGTACCAACACCGTATTTGAAAATCGTTCGTTAATTCCGCGCCCATTCTCATCAAATGTAATTGCGGTAATGAGCGGCATCAGAAGTGCTCCGCGAATCAATGCTTGAAGAGGCGTTGCTACTCCTCCATCTGAAAATCGAATCACTTTAAGACCGACGATGCGATGTCCGAAAGAGGCGCCTCCAAAAGCGACGAGCAAGCTGTACTCAGCAAAGAGAAGGATCAAGACCGGAATGCGGGAATGAGGCACGCGATCTGAGAATGACCCCGAACCCGCAAAGAAGCCAAGGGCGATGGCGTAACAGGCGAGCCAATCGATGGTAATCCCAAGCAGGCGACGACCTTGGCTTACGCGTGGATACATGTGGCGAGCCTAGTCGCTGGGACCACTGGTTGCGATGTGAGCCATCCAACGCTGATGTAACACGGTTGTAACACCAAAATTATGACTTTTTTACTCGGGCGAACTAGCCTTCACTCCATCAGCGGTACTCAATGTTGAGTCAGCTGGGCGATAAACAGCCTCAATTGGAGTACACAATATGTTTAAGAATTCTTCAGAAATTTTTGCATACATTAAGAAGGAAGATGTAAAACTCGTCGACGTACGATTTACGGATCTTCCAGGTATTCAGCACCACTTCAACGTTCCTGTTGAATCATTTGACGAAGCGGTCTTCACAGAAGGTCTCATGTTCGATGGTTCATCAATTCGCGGATTCCAAGCAATCAACGAATCAGATATGAAGTTGCTTCCTGTGCCAGAATCAGCCTTTATTGATCCATTCCGTCTTGAAAAGACTTTGGTCATCATCTTCTCAGTTCACAATCCAATCGATAACACTCCTTACTCTCGCGATCCACGTGGCGTCGTGAAGAAGGCAGTGGATTACTTGAAGTCAACAGGTATCGCAGATCAGGCATTCTTTGCTCCAGAAGCAGAGTTCTACGTCTTTGATGCAGTTCGCTTTAAGACAGGTATGAACGAGGCTTACCACCACATTGATTCATATGAAGGTGCTTGGAATACAGGCATCGTTGCAGATCCAGATGGAACACCTAACCGTGGTTATCGCACACGTATTAAGGGTGGTTACTTCCCTGTTTCTCCAACAGATCAGTTTGCAGATCTACGTGATGAAATGGTGATGGAGCTCGGCCGTGCAGGACTACAGGTAGAGCGTGCACACCACGAAGTCGGAACAGCTGGCCAGATGGAGATCAACTACCGTTTCACCGACATCCTGCGTGCAGGCGATGAGTTGATGAAATTTAAGTACATCATTCGTAACGTTGCGTGGGAAAGCGGAAAGACCGCCACATTTATGCCAAAGCCACTCTTCGGAGATAACGGTTCAGGTATGCACGTTCACCAGTCACTCTGGAAAGATGGAAAGCCACTCTTCTTCGAAGCAGGCACATACGGCGATCTCTCTGATATGGCACGTTGGTACATCGGTGGACTCTTGAAGCATGCTCCTTCACTTCTTGCATTCACAAATCCAACCGTTAACTCATATCGTCGCTTAGTTCCAGGATACGAAGCTCCAGTAAACCTTGTTTACTCAGCTCGTAACCGCTCTGCATGTATCCGTATCCCAATTACAGGAACATCACCAAAGGCAAAGCGCATCGAATTCCGTTGCCCAGATCCATCATCTAACCCATACCTCGCATTTGCTGCGATGCTCATGGCTGGTATCGATGGAATCGTCAACAAGATCGAACCACCTGCCCCAGTTGATAAGGATCTCTACGAACTCGAAGGAGCAGAAGCAGCAGCAATTCCTCAAGTTCCTGGTTCACTCGATGCTGTATTGAATTCACTCGAGAAGGATCATGAATTCCTCACAAAGGGTGGCGTCTTCTCAGAAGATCTCATCGCAACATGGATTGAGTGGAAGCGTAAGAATGAAGTTGATTATGTTCGACTACGTCCACATCCAGCTGAGTTCGAGCTCTACTACGACATCTAAAAGTGATCGTTCCAAGAACCCCGTCAGAAATGGCGGGGTTCTTGCTTTTCTGAGCGCCAAGCTGTTATCCCTGCTCTCCAACCCGGGCAAAGAAGAGATTCACAGGATTGGTTCAGGTTAACTGATGGGGTAATTCAGGTGGCTGCATGATTCTTCACTCATAACAGCAAGAACTGTTAACAGGAAAAAGGAGTTCATCATGGCAATCGTTCTCATCCTTCCAGCGCTCATGCTTCTTACTCTCGCAGCCGTTGCAATCTTTGGCCTCGATAAGCCACCGGTCCAAGAGGCAACAGCGAGCCTCTCTTCACTCACAAGCGAAGGAGAGTTCGAACTCGCCGCCTAAATAACGTTTTCTTTTCGCCCCGTCACCTCCATGGTGGCGGGCGATACTCTTTTCTCATGCTTTCGGAAATTCTGACCTTTATATTCTTCGTGCTGATTGGCTTAGAAATTCGTGAGGGACTTTCGAAACCAAAGGATGCGACTCTTCCAGCTATAGCTGCTCTTGGCGGAATGGTTTTGCCTGCGCTTATTTTTATCACTTTGATTCCAGGTTCAACTGCATGGGCGGTAGCGATGCCCACTGATGTTGCGCTAGCTATAGGCGCACTAAGCCTCTTAGGAAAGCGAGTCAACCCTGCAGTGAGGCTCTTTCTCTTAACACTTGCGGTCGCGGATGATTTTCTCTCACTCGTAGTAATTGGAATCTTTTTTAGAGAAGATCTCCATCTTGCAAGTGCCATTTATACTCTAGGAGCTGCTGCATTCGGATTCATCTTGCCGATGCGCCATCGACTGATTTCAATCCTCTCGCCGATAGCAACCTTTGTGATTATCCCTATCTACATCTTCATTAATTTGCTGACAAAATTGGATTTTTCTATGTCAACCGAGAAGATTTCGATTGCGGTTGTGATTGCTCGCGTGCTAGGAAAGGTGGCGGGAATTACTCTCTTCACTTACCTCTGTACTCGAATTACATCGCTTCGACTTCCACCAGCACTTGACCTTAAGGAGATTGTGGGAGTTGGATTTCTGGCAGGTATGGGACTCACCGTCTCACTGGTAATTGCAGAAATAACTCTACAAACCGAGAGCGAACTAACCCAAGTTCGCATGGGGCTCTTCTTTGCAGCTATCGTCTCTGGGCTCTGTGGAGTTCTGTGGCTTAAGCGTTTTCCTGTCTCTTTACAGTAACTCGCGCGACACAGTAGTAACCAATAAATCCAATGACCAAGGCAAAGAAAACTCCTAGATTTGCATATGCCCAGGCTCCGTCTTTTCCTCCGATAACCCCAAGGAAATAGCCTTGCCATGAAAGCCAACTAGCAAAGTTGTTGGTGACAAATCCCCAGCCGACAATCGAACCGATTGCCATGACAGCGATAGAGCCCCAATTCCAAGCACCATAGCGGCCATCTTCTTTATAGAGATCTACTTCGTGATAGCTCTTTCGCATCAGTACATCGGTTACAAATATTGCTGACCACGCCGCAATGGGCACGCCAAGTGTGATGAGAAAGCCTTGGAAGGGGAAGAAAAAGTCATCGGCGATCCAGACGAAGTAGATAGTTCCAATCAACATAAGCACAGCGTCAAATGATGCTGCTACATGTCGCTTGACTGGCAGTCCAAGTGAAATCAGCGTTAAGCCTGAAGAGTAGAGATCGAGAATTGCACCTCCTACTAAACCTAGAATCGCTACAAGAGCAAAAATCACCAAATACCACGTAGGAAGAATCGTGGTGAGTGCGCCAATCGGGTCATTTGCAATTGCTTCGGATAAATCTTTACTGCTGCCAGATAGCGCAGCTCCATAAATAACAAGGATGATCGGGACAATGGATGCGCCAAATACAGTCCAGCCAACGACGGCGCGACTTGCAACTGTTCGAGGAAGGTATCGTGAGTAATCTGCCGCAGAGTTAACCCACCCGAGTCCAATTCCCGTTGCTCCAAAGATAAGAGCACCGATAAATCCTTGAAGCGAGCCAGACTTCATGGCAGTCAAAATGTTCCAATCAACGTGAGAGAAAGTCAGCGCGATATAGACCAAAGTCATGACAAGTGTGATTACTGTCAGATAACGTTGCAACTTCATGATGACATCAAAGCCAAGAACTCCAGCAGAAACTGTAAGAGCAACTGAGAGTACGAATCCAATAACCATTGCAGTGTTATGTTCGAGATGGCCCACTCTCATAAAAACTGTGCCCGTTGCCAGTGTTGCAAGGGAGACTAAGACTGTCTCCCAGCCAACAAATATCAGATACGAGAGGGCGCCAGGTAAGAGATTTCCTTTCACGCCAAAAGTTGCGCGAGATAAGACCATTGTTGGTGCATTTGATTTCTTACCTGCAAGCGAACTGACGCCAACTAATAGGAATGAGAGAACTGTTCCAAGGAGCGCGGCAAGCGTGGCCTGCCAAAATGAGATTCCAAATCCAAGAAAGAAAGATCCATATGAAAGGGCCAAAAGTGAAACGTTTGCACCACACCATGGCCAGAAGAGCGACGATGGCTTGCCTTGTCGCTCACTTTCGTGAATAACGTTTGTTCCATTGAGCTCTAAGTTCATGACATTAGGTTAAAGGATTGCCCTTAGGATTTCTTAATCGAGGAAGAAATCGAGTAAGAAATCTTTTGTGCCTGGAACAACCGAATACTTTTCAAGATCGGTAATTCCTTCGGAGGCGAGAACCTCATCATCGACAAAGAAGTTACCTGAACATTCCTTAGAGTTGCGATTGAGGATGATGTAGGCGCTGTCAGCAAGGATTTCCGGAGTGCGGCAGGCTGCAGTATCTACTCCCGGAATCATCTGTAGAGCTGCAGTATCAATCGCAGTTCGCGGCCACAGTGCATTGACTGCAATTCCATCTCGCTTGAACTCTTCTGACATACCAAGAACGCACATACTCATTCCATATTTGGCCATCGTGTACGCGACGTGATTCTTAAACCATTTAGCCTTCATTGAAAGAGGTGGCGAAAGAGTCAAGATATGCGGGTTACGCCCTGCCTCAGCAGATTCTCGCAAATGAGGTATTGCTGCTTGAGAAGTGAGGAATGTTCCGCGCACATTGACATCGAACATGAGGTCAAAGCGCTTTGCAGGTGTGTCTTCAGTGCGAGTCAGATTTATGGCGCTGGCATTGTTGATAAGAATATCTATCCCACCAAATTCCTTTGCTGCCTGTGCGACTGCATCAGCAATCTGATTTTCATCTCGCAAATCACATTGAATGGCAAGAGCAGTTCCACCTGC
>Ga0214923_10007485_pt1 | contig 11897 bp, 9 predicted proteins | sample LL1510_MetaG_FD_177993 | JGI IMG/M metagenome (GOLD analysis project Ga0214923, IMG submission 177993) | Freshwater microbial communities from Lake Lanier, Atlanta, Georgia, United States - LL-1510 | ecosystem: Environmental > Aquatic > Freshwater > Lake | place: USA: Georgia | collected 2015-10-15 | reverse complement strand
AACAAAATGATGAAGGTGATTCGTGAAGAACTACAGCCCGCAACTAAAGAATTAAATAGTCAGGCTAATTACTGGACTAAACCCGTTGAGAACACAGCCGCATTTTATGGGTATAAACACTATGTACCATTAAAAGGGAAACCCGGAATAGATCAGAAAATTAATGACGATTTAGAATTGACTGGGCGCAATCTTGGCGGCGAAGGTCAAGACATTGAAATTGGTATGGAGGGGCGTCTTACTAATCCCGATAATGCTATTTTGCAAAGCATGGCAGATGCTTACAAAGGTGCGTTGCGTGCTGGTAGAGCCGGATTCTTTGATGCTTTAGCCAATGCTGCGGCAAAAAGTAAACTAAACCCTGATGGGCAAGACATTCTTGTAAGAAAATACAAAGATAAGAATGGGCAAGAACGTATTATTCCTATGGCCCGCGTAACAGAAAACGTTAAATTTGCTGACCGACGTACATTAGAAGATGTAAAAAATATCAAAGGCGTAGCTAACATATTTCGCTACAGGGAAGACGGTAGTATTGACGTTATTAAAATAGATGACCCAAAACTTGCTGAAGCAATTCGTAGAACTTACAGAACTACTAATCCTTTCTGGGACAGACTTAATGAAGTTACTAGCCTGATAGCGCAAGGACACACTCGGTACAATCCATCATTTGCACCAGTTAACTTTATAGCTGACGTTTTTACCAACGCATATACGATGGGCGCAGAAATGGGGCCAAAAAAGTCCCTTGATATGCTTTGGGCAGTCGCTACCGACATGGGCACTAACGGGCTTATGTATAAAACAGGTAAGTTTGCAAAACTTTACAACGAAGGTAATTTTAAAGAGTTACGCACACTTGCAGCCCAAGATCCTTACTATGCTGAAGTGCTTGAATACATTGAACAAGGTGGCAAGGTTTCTTATCTCCAAGGACTAGCAGCTAAAGGCCAGCTCAACGAATTAATGAAAGATATTGGCCCATCAAAAATAGTACGCACTAAAGCCAGCATTGATAAAGTATTTGATATATACACAGATGCTTTTGAATTAGCTAGTCGGGTTGCCGCATATAGGATAGCTAAATCTCAATACTTATCGGAGGGTTTAAATGAAGATAGTGCGAAGGTTAAAGCGGCGGTTTATGCTAAAAATCTTGCGAACTTTGAGACGATTGGACAGTGGGGCAAAGAGTTAGGTGGACTCTTTATGTTCGGTCGTCAAGCTATGACGGGTGCAGTTAGGGCAGTTGATGCTTTAAGTAATGCAATGAGTTTTGACGAAGCTCAGTTTCGCGCAGATGCTGAGAACAAGGGTTACACAAAAGAAGAGACAGACAAAGCTGTTAAGACAAAACTTGAGAAACAAAAAAATGCGCGGCTTACATCTATGGCCCTTCTTGGCGCGGGGGCGGTAGCTTATATGCTTGCTTTCCTTGGGGCAGATGACGACGATCAAGGGCGCAATCGTGTAGCCACAGACGATATGTCTCGATGGGTACGCAACTTGCGTATACCTATACCCGGAACCGAGCAGTTTTTACAAATCCGTTGGGGCTTTGGTCTTGGCGCTTTTGCTAGTGCGGGTGCTCAAATCGCGGGGGCATTTACTTCTAATACTCCATTAGAAGATACATTTTTTAACATCATTAGTGCCGGGTTTGAATCTTTTGCAGGGTTGCCGGTATCAAAAATTAACATGTTTGAAAACTTCCCGGCGTTTGTTGTTGATTCAATTACTCCCTCAGTTATTCGTCCATTCTTTGAATATGCAATGAATATGGATGGTTTAGGAAGGGAAATCTATAGTAATCGTACAACCAGATATGGAGATGCATATACCGGCGGAGATAATATCCCTGAGATGTACAAATCTGCGGCAAGGTTTTTGGCTGACATTACGAACGGAGCAATTGACTGGTCACCAAACACTATGTACTTTTTTGCAAACAATTACTTTGATGCTATATCCCGTTATGCAAATTACGCATCCGGCCTTACGATGGTAGCGGCTGGTTCAAAAGAATTATCTCCGAAAGATATACCTATAGTAGAATCTTTCTTAGGAAGTAAGTCAAACGTTGATGCTCGTGAGTTTGCTAAAGTCGAAGACAAAATTAAAGAGATGGAGCGCAAGCTAAAAATGTTTGAAGCAAATCCAAATCAGTACGCTCGCTATGTCGAATCTCATCCAATGCATCTCGCTATTGTAGATATATACAATAAACAAATTAATGGAACCCTTAGAAACTTAAACACTCAAGCAAACTTAATTCGCCGCACATCAGACTTTACTCCGAAAGAACGTGGTGAAATACTTGAAGATATTAAGTTTGCACAAAATATCACCAAACGATATATGCTTGAGATGTTTAAAGAACTCAACGTTGAACCCGGATTCCTCCGTGGATCAGGCGATTAAAAAACACGCCACGATCTCACACCAAGAACACCATCACATACAGTCGGGTACGATCTCATTTGTATTCCACATTTTTTAGATGTTAGGTCTATCATGTGGATCATCCAAGAATAACGAAGAGTGGGGACAAAGAAACTGTCCCCAACTGCCATACCAGAGTAGGGGAAAATCCACTCCGGTTCGTTCTCAGGTGGAAGACTCTCTATTGGAATTAAGGGCATGTTCTACAAACTGGGATACGTTGGTTTCAAACTTATAGTTATAAGTCGGCTGAGATCCGGGCTGATATCCCGTACCCATACGAACCTTGTATGAACGATCCGTCAATATATTACTTTTCACCATAGCGTTTTCAAAATCTCTTACCTGCATCTTCTTCTTTGTAAGATATTCCCTAAACGCACTTTTGGATATATACATAGCGTTGTTGTATGTCTCTATCCTTATTATCAAAGCGTTTCTTGGCGCTGATATAAGTTTGTTGTTCTCCCCTACAATTAAAGTGCTAGCTATGTGTTCGTTAATAAATGTACCAAGGATATCTTCGTAGTCTGTCTCGTTGACCCCATCACTAACAGACTCGTCTTGTAATGATCTAAGTACTTCCATATAAATACGTTCTAGATCTAGGTTCAGTATTCCTGCTTTATTTAGCATTTCTCCTGCTGTAAAAGCACAAGCAACCGTAGCAGTGTAAAACCTGTATTGAGAGTTCTGACTAAAGTCTGTTCTGAATCTTCGTTCCCAGTATTCAAGGTACGTCTTAACTGTTCCTTGGCCTGCTTTTAAAACTTGCTGTACAAACATCGGCCCTGCATGACCATAGTTATCGTTAAATGGATGAAAGATCTGGTTACCTATTTCCTGTCCCCTACCCATGAAAGCGTCTGGTGTCTTGCCAATATGAAAACTTAAGAGCCTAGCTTGCTCTCCATGAGGGGTGGTTCTGTACTCCCGTATGGTGTCAATTAAGTTTGAGTTAGAAGTAAATATTGCTATTAGCGCCGCAGACATAGGTACAAGCCGTTCGGCATTGGTTGATGACATCATCCTTATTTTAGGTTTGCCGTTGTTCAGAATATAAAGATATTGAGAAAGAATTTCTCCTTTTATATTTGTTTGCTCGTCCAGACCCAAGGGTATATTTTTCAAGTTAACTACCCTCGTGGTAAACCCGTTGTCAGTGTTCTCCATGACCGACATTTCTTTGGGATTGCCCCAAGGACTCAAGGCCGAATACAATGCGCCTGTTTTACCGACGCCGGATAATTGACCATGCAAGACAATCGCTGACCCTGCGTTTATTGCGTGAGGCATCAAAATCGACCCAAATCCACAAAGCATGGTAAAAGCATGAATTTCCAAGCTCATAATGTTAAGCTTGTTAGCACTTCTTTGCCAAACTTCGTAACTTCCTTCTGGCCTGATGTTAAGTGCAAGGGATTTAGAAAGCGGTGAGGGTGGGCAGTCGTATATTTCATCAAGCATAATTTCCTGTGTACCAGCTATGAATGATTTCATATCGTCAGACCAACCCATCTGTATCCGCATAACTTCTGCTCTTTCCGTGTTGAGCAAATATTTGCCCCATCTAATTGTGTAGTCCATAAGAATATTTAAATGTTTAGTGTTGACAAAAACACCATGTCCAGACATGGTTTCCTTAAACTTATCCAACGCATATACGTGCTTCATAGGAATTAAAAAATCCCTTATCCCATCTCTGGGGGTATGAAGGCGCATCTGTAAAATTTCCCCATCCTGCTGGCTGAACATACGTTTAGTCGCGTAAAGATCTTCAGTCAACAAACAAACTGGGTCTTGCTCTATCCACTTTTTTGTTTTTCTATCAAACTCTGGTGGAGTTTGGTAATAGATACCCCCGTTTATCCCGCGTACAAACGGCTTTAAGTATTCTGGGAAGATCGGTACTTCTTTGGTGCTCGACTTGTTCCGAATTGGCTGCGGTTCCGCCCCTGTAACTTCTTCATCTCCAACACTTGTTTTAACGGATTCGGCAGTTCTAACGTTTTTTCCAAGGGAAATTGGTGAGTTAATAACGCCAAACCTTGGACATGATTCACAGACTCCGGGTGTACCTTTGTCGAATTGGACGCATGTGTGTGATCCTTTAACTTCAAAGGTTCCTCTGGCAATTTTTTCTGTTTCTTCTGCGCTGTATTTGGGGTGTCCTTTTGAGATCTCATGTATGATTCTATCGCCATCGATACACCGGATGGCGACAGATAGAGTACTTCGCCACAACGGATAACCGCAATTTTCCGGCTCTTGGATTGCTTTTGCGATATGGGCGCATCCGCTTCCTTTAAGACTTTTATCTTTAATAAGGTCGAAATCAAATTCATAATTTTCAAACTTGTTAATTGTTTTGATAGAACCATCTGTTTCATTTTCTAAAACTTCTGGTTTGTTTGTTTGAATTGGCCCTAGTGGTTCAACAAGATCATCAAAAGCGTACTCGACGATTGGTGTAAGAATCTTACACTCAGCGTCTTTCCTATAGTTATAACTACCGGGATATCGTAGGATTCTTGCAGCATCTGCGGTAACTGATGGGTCTATATTCAGGCCCGTGTCCATGCAGTATTTTTTGAAAACCCCTGCGTAAAGTTTCCATTTTTCTGATGGTACGTCTTCGGTGAAAGGCCAATAAGCGTGAGTACCTCCCCCCGAATCAACAAGCATAGGTTTTTTGAAGCCAGTTTTCTCAACCCATTCGGCTAATGCTTTTATGCTTTCAGTTTTTGTGGCATAGTGTTTACCTTCCCCACAATCAAGATCAACGAAGAAAGACCTCATGTATATACATTCGTCTGCCTTACGTGAGTGGCCTTCAAATGTGCCAAGGGCGAAATAAACATTGAGTTCTTTTTCTATAAGTTTAGTGGCTTGCTCCTTTAAACTGTCTAATGTTTCAGCGAAACGTTGAATTGTTTTATTTTCGTCAATCCCAACTACACAGTACATACCTTGTGTCGGAAGGACTGTCTCTAAAAAATTTGCATTCATAGTTGTGTAGAGACAATAAGGGCAGGGACTTGCCCTGCCCTACTAATTATTGAAAACGTTCAATGTATTCTTTAGCCGACTTTCCGTCCTTAGCCGGTAAATCTCCTTTTTTAAGATCTTCGTATAGTTGCTCTATAAACTTAACTATCTTAAGTTTTTTAGATTCTTTAATAGCACCCCCTCGGAACCAACTGTGAATAGTGATTCTCGTTACACTGAAATGCTTTGCAATAAAGCGGGGAGGTATATTAGCTTCTACACAAATTTTGGCAAGCTCAACGCCGAGGGTTTCCCCCTCGGCACTTTGAATAGCTTCTACAAACTTAGTTGAATAATTTTTAGGCATATCGTCTCACGTATTTGCCCATTTTTTAATCAACTCGGCGCTGTCATCAACGGGAGTGGCAGAAGCTTTTTTCCTGCTAGTCTGCTTGACAGGCTCAACATCCTCAACGTCATCGGCTTTAGCCGTAGTTAACGCAGGTACACGATCCGTCTGAGCAACCGTCATTTTGATTGCGTTCTCGGCGTTGATAGACTTACCCTGTTTGCGGACTACTTCCCACATATTATTCGGCACAGCTTCTACCGGAGAGAACAACAGTCTTGGCGTAGGAGATTTTGTATCAAACTGCATCTTCGTGACGACACCGCCTACAGCTACATTGTTATTAGCTAACATCTGTACGTAGGGTCGGAAAGGCCAACGTCCGTTTTCTTCTTTACCAAACGAACTTGTTGCAGGTAAGACCAACTGATAGACATCCCCGTCCAAAGCCCCTGCAAGTACAACAGCAATACGCCAAGACAAACGACAAGCTGTTCCAGTGCCACCCTGACCGGAGCCTTTAATACTGTTAGGGCAGTCCGCACATGTAGCAGCCACAGGAGTCTTAACTGAGACATCTGGTTTGCGAGAATCGCTAGACCAACATACAGGGGCGATTTTCTCCCCTTCACGGTAAGCCCCTTCGTAGTAAGTACGGGAGGCGTCAGGGGACATCTTAACGATGACTATGTTCATTGAACGATCTTCGTTAACGGTTACTTCTTTACCGCCAACCATCAAGCGGAATACGCCACCTTTTATTGAGATACGCTTGGCTGAAGACTGCCCCCCAGCTACCGCTAAAGTCTCGTCATCGACGGGCATTAAAGAATTACTACTAAACATCGTGGCTAAATTAGACATGATTTTTCCTTCAAGAAAGAACTGCATCGGTTGATTTACGAACTGTTATTACATACTCTCGTGACACGTTTAATCCGGGCGGCAGACCATCGTCCTTATGCTCGGACATAAACTCCTTCATATTGCCTTGATGTATCCGCTTTTCAAACAGATCCAAAGCATTGTTATCATAAACAAACTTGCGGAATATATCCCAATCTGAACACCCGTACCGCTCACGTACAGATTTGATGATTGTCCCTTTATTTGTTTTGATACTTGTAGCGTTAATGCCATCGCAAGCTTGTAGCATGACTTGCTCTATAACAGCCATGTCTTCTTTCAACTCGGCATCTTTTGCTTCAAACTCTCTAGCGAGTCTTTCTCGCTCTGATCTTATGTTTAGGTACGCACGTACCATTGTTTCAGTATCCATTACGGTAACCCCATTTCTTGTTTGTATAGATCCACTAACTTTTCATGTGAATCAACCTTGGACTGCAACATCAGATACATTCTTCTCTCGGCATCTGAACCCTGTAGATGTACAACCGTCATTTTGTTTTTCTGACCTACCCTATCAATCCTTGCTATGCACTGAAGATAGGTCTCCACAGACATAACAGGGGACCAAAAGATCACTGTGTCTGCGGCAGTTAACGTTACACCATGTGAGGCTGCTTGTGGTTGAATAACAAGAACTTTCGGATCAACGGCAGTCTGGAACCGATGAAAGATGTCACTACGTTTAGTTGCTGACACATCTCCCGATATAGTTTCTGTAGTTATTTTTTTAGTGTTTAAGTGTTCAGTAACTAGATCAATTGTATGACGGTATGGTACAAACACTAGAACTTTATTGTTTGTTTCATCTATAACTTCTTCTAACACTGTAAGTCGTGGAGTTACGTCAAAACGTACAACCTCCCTATCATCTGTGTAAACTGCACCTCCCGAGATCTGTAAAAGTTTACTTAACTTAGCCGCAGCATTGACAGCGGATATGTTCTCTCCTGCAGCCTCAATTAATAGTTCAGATTTTAGATTGCTATAATATCTATATGTGCTACTTGTCAATGCTACATCTCGCGTCTGATACAAAACATCTGGTAGATCAAGACACTCTTCCTTAGTGAACCGTATGGCTGGTTGAAGAGCTTCGTAGACTATTTGTTTGGAAGAGGTCTTGGGCATGTACTTAAACTTACTGACTTGGTACATCACCTTATCCCGCCATACTGTTACAAACCTTGGCACTCCATCAGGGTTAACTAATTTAGCTAAACCAAAAGCATCCATAGGGGATTGGGATGCGGGCGTACCCGTCAACAGCCAAAGGTAACCTGAAGGCTTAATAATATTATTAAGAATCTTCCATCGCTTAGTGCTGACGTTTTTATAGGCATTAGCTTCGTCAACGATGATTAGATCAAAATTGCTATTTTTTATTTCATCGCGGACAATAGACAGCCCGTCGTAGTTAATAACTACAAACTCGTAGCCGCCGCTAATAATTTGTTTGCGCTTGTCTGCACTACCGTAGGCTATACCCACCGTTCGGTGCATAGCTACTTTGAATAAGTCTGCTTGCCAAGCAGAGTACATAATTGATAGGGGACATAAGATCAAAGCACGATTGACCTTGCCTTGTTTTATCAAATAGTCAGCCGCCCAAATAACAGAAGATGTTTTTCCTGTACCTGCCTCGTTAAAACAAAAAGCTTTGCGATTTAAAGTAAGGAAAGATGCGGTTGTTTTCTGATGAGAGAATGGCGTAAAAAGCCCGGGCCAATTGTAGTCACGTTCTATTGGCGAAGGTACGTTTCGTATATTTAAGTTATTAAGTTTGAGAGCTTCATCTAGCCCCCAATAGACAAGAACTTCTGATACACCGTCCTCTGTCTTTATAACTTTACTTTTTTCTATCGCATCGAGAACACGATGCGGTTGACTTAGCCTTAATTTAAGGGCGGCATTCCCCACTATCTCCATACTGATCCTTACTAAATGAGACTAAGTACGATACAGTAGGGTATTGTAAAGTAAAATCAGGATTTTTTCAAAGGCTTATTTACACGTACCGACAGATTGCTGTTTCTGTCAAATGAACGGTTATTACTAGGCGACCGAAGGCGTAAATTACCCGACGAATTTGTTCCACCTTTACTGAGAGGCTTGATATGGTCGATGTCTTTGCCTTCTCTTATTTCAGCGGTTTTATTTTTGTCTCGGGGGTCGTCGTAGTTCTTCTTATCCATAGCTCGTCGAGCACGTTGACGTTCCATACGGGCAGCATGTTCATTCCGCTTCTTCTGCATCTGATACTCATGCTTGTAGGGTCTAGGCTTGTTGACGTATGGCATATCAACCTCTATGGTGTTGGCACTCTTTAACAGGACACCACTTACAAAGCGGAGTTGGATTCTCGTTCCAAACATTATTTTCGTACGCAGCATCCAGTCTTGCAAGATCTGGTTCTATGCTATCCCACAACAAATCTAAATTTGTGTAGTGATATTTTTCATGTACTATGTTATTACGGGTTATGAAAATAAGTGCTGCCTTGATCTCCATTACATCCGGGAAGTGCACGAATGCCATAGCAGCCATAAGCTTTAACTGACGGGCGTCAGGATATTTATCGTTGCCTGTCTTATAGTCAATGATGGAAAGTTTATCGCCCTCTTTAATAATCAAATCGGCAATGCCCCTAACCCATACATCCTTATCCTTCCACGAACACGGATACTTATCCCGTGTCAGAGCCATTCGATGCTCAGTAAATTTTTCTCCGGGGATTTGTTTGATTGCATCTAAACTTGGTTTAAATGCTTCATAGTTTTTGGCTAGAGGCGTATCGTCTTTGACGTAGTTTTCACAAGCTTTGTGAACCTCTTCTCCATAAATTATTTCTTTAGTTCTAACTATGGGGTAGCGTTTTAATACTTTGATTTCGTGATATTTGCGGGGGCAGTTAACGAACTCTTTGAGTGAAGAATATGACCACGTATATGACATAGTTGTTCTCACAGGGCACTTAGCAAACCCCCATTTTACATATTATTTTTACACTATCAAGTCTTTTCCAATCTGATTGTGTAGTTGAGACTTCATTTCCCTTGCCTTGATTGACAATTCTGTTGCCTGACAAAGCACATTTAACCAATCTCTTTCGTTGTATTTCCTCTCTATGTCTCGTGTCAACTCTTTAATCTTGATAAGGTGTTCAGCGTAATCCATCAACAATCTCCATAACTTTTTCCGTACTTAACTTCACAGGCAATAGGTAAACCCTCTGCCCAAACAGGTGGCTTAGACATACATGCAGTAATAAAAGCTATACCCTCCTCTATTTCGTCTTCCGGCACGACACAGACAGCAGCATCATGTACCGTCAATACGGGCCTGTAACGTTTAGCGATAGCGAGCATCTGTTCGGCAACAATCAGTCTAGCTAGAGCTTGTACCACGTTCTCTACGACTGCACCGCCCCAGATGTCAATTAACCCCTTGCGAGATTTATATCTGTAGCGAGAGTTTCCATCTTCGCTTTGATATTTCTCTAAATCGGGGTAACGGATCAAGAATCCGTTTGGCAATTTTATACCTTCCTTGATAACTTTCAAGCAGTCACGTTCACCAAGGGTGTGTTCCATCATCTCGTCATTCCAGCCAACTAAAGATTGCAAAACTGTATTAGATTCTTTCCACAAATTGATAATTTGAGAGTTCTCTGTCCTATACAATTTGACGTATGCTTCACTTTCTTCCTCAGTTATATTAGCTTTGGGAGGTGTAGTGGCTAGCGTATGGCGCAGTTTCTTTGCGCCTGTTCCATATCCAAGTCCGAGTATGCAGGTCTTACCAACAAATCGCTCTATAGGATTATCCCTAGAGATTGGCCTTTCATAAATTTTGCTAGCGAAATGCGAGTAAACATCTTCATTTCTAGCGAATTGCTCTACTAGTTTAGTCTGCCCTGCGAGCCACGCAAGAACCCGCGCTTCAATCTGTGAGGAATCGGAATTTACTACCAGATACCCAGATGGAGCAACAATTGCTTGTTTTAATGTTTTCTTACTTTTATCTCTCGACGGGAGATTTTGGAAGTTAACTTTGTCTTGCCCCGACCATCTGCCTGTGTGAGCACCATAATACTTTAGTGGAATAGGCACGCGACTACGATTACGTTTTCCAATGTCAATGAATCGTTGGATTCTTGATTCTTCTAAGGTCGATTTAGTACCGAGTCGGACAGCGCACAAATGCTGAATAAATGTGTCTTCACTTTCTGATAGAGCGATAAACCCTTGATCGTTCTTAGCCAAAGCCCATGTCTCTTTGCCTGTAGTAGGGCTAATTTTTTTAGGTGGATCAATATTGAAAGACTTTAATAGCTCTGCAAATTGTTTGTTGCTGGCTAACTTCTGCCTGACCTCTTCCTCATCAGTGCACTTTAACTTTTCTTTCAAAGTCCCGAGTAACTTACTCTTCTCTACTTTCAGATCCTCTAATTTGTTTTCCAACATCTCCTCATCAACTGTCAGAATAGGATGTGTAAACATCCTCAATGTCATATCAATTAAATCAAGTTCTGTTTCATTAAATCTAGTAATCATTTTATTGTAGACTTTATAGGTAAGGTCTACATCGTTCTTACAATAAGATGCATACTTAAATAATTCGTCTTCTAAAAAATCGCTACGCTTTTTTCCCAAAGCATTAACAACTTCTTCACCTTTATGCCCGACCTCGTAACGTTCAGCTAAAGCTTTCAAACTCCCGCCCGCATCGAATCCATGTAGTGCGCGAGCCATAGACAACGTGTCTAAATATTTCTTGGGGCTTATTTTAAAAAACCAATTTAGTATTGCTCCGTCAAACATAGTGTTATGGGCAAGCAAAAACTCTTCGCTCCATTTAAATTTGCGTAAAAAATTTCCAACTTCATCTTTATTTCCGGAAAACCATTCCGCCATACCATCGTTGACTTTGACTGCAACACCTATTACCTCAAATCTAGGGTCACGAATGTACTCTTCAGTAGTCAGTTTAGTTAAGGAAAACTCCTTACTGTAAAACGTTTCAAAATCTATGGTAATCAAAATGGGGACTCTTCTATGTCAGAGGTTTGATTAGAGACTTTTGCCAGCGTGACATCTTTACGTCTTATAAAAATATAATTAGGAAAGGGCCAGTTGTTGTCTGAGGGTATACGTACACACAACATCCCATCTTCATCTTCCTTAACAACATAACCTATCTGCCCTGT
>Ga0214923_10007483_pt1 | contig 11901 bp, 7 predicted proteins | sample LL1510_MetaG_FD_177993 | JGI IMG/M metagenome (GOLD analysis project Ga0214923, IMG submission 177993) | Freshwater microbial communities from Lake Lanier, Atlanta, Georgia, United States - LL-1510 | ecosystem: Environmental > Aquatic > Freshwater > Lake | place: USA: Georgia | collected 2015-10-15 | reverse complement strand
GGTGTAGTACTTGTCTATTGTTGCTGAATAAATGATGTAGACAGTAAAATCCATAAAAAAAGCCCCAATTAGGGGCTTTACAGTGTGGAGAGTATCGGGGTCGAACCGACGACCTCTTGCATGCCATGCAAGCGCTCTAGCCAACTGAGCTAACCCCCCAAGGAGTGCGAAATTACCTCCTTAGAAGTGTTTTACAAAATTTTAATTAACTGGTGTTGAAACTTACACATCGGAATCACAAACGACCTCCCCGATACATCGGGGCGCTCTACCCAACTGAGCTAACCCCCAAGGAGTGAAAATTAACTACAAAAAAGTGCATTTCAAAATTTAAGTTATTCTCGGATACGGAGTGATTACCTCTTACAATATCTTCTTGACCCTCATCTTGGCAATCAACGAATCAATCAAAATACATAACCCTGCCTGAAATACAATTAACCCAAAAGTACCCAACCAAAACCAGGGCAAACCTTGTAATTTTTGTAAGCCCGCTTCTATGCTTATTGATAATCCGGCTCCGGTTAATAGTAAGCCGAAAATAGATTGAGCTAGCCATTTAATTAGTTCGTTTTTCATTTGTTTCTTAATTGATTTTTATTGTATTATGAACTCCCAATTTTTATTTGCAACTGAAGGGGCGAGTATTTTTTTAGAGGACTTAAATAAGGTAAGTTATTTTTTAGTAGCCTGTTTCAATAAGTACTTACAATTTGGGGTAGAAAATAGGTACTATTGATAGCAATGGATTCGATTTTACATTCAAAGAAAAATAATTGATTTTATCAATCTCGATTATACTATAAATGTTGCTAGTTTAATTTGAAAAGAAATCGTAATCAGCCCTATTAAAAATACGTTTTAAAATGTTGTTTAAATAATTTTCAAAATGTTTTAGCATAATCCTTTTTATGCATGATTTTACAATACTAATTGGATGCATTATTAACTTATTGTAATGAAAGTCTTTTAGTTCTTCCACTATTCTGCAAGGAAAATAAAGATCCATGCAATATAGTTTAATTAATGTTAATGTGTAGTTAGTTTGTTTGATTGTGGTTGAATTGAAATTTTTCCATAGCACTCAATGTTTTAGGCAAAATTCATTTAGCAATTCTGCCATTAAAAAATTATGAATTTTAGTTCTGAGCAGGTCTTTTCAGCTACAGGTTTTATGTTAAGAGTTACTTTCGCCAAAAATCAACACTGTGAAGAACATATTCCGATCATTTATTTTGATTACTTTATTTTTTGTTTCCAGCAGTATATATGCAGGAACCGTTAAGGGAAAAATAGTTGATAAAAAAACCAAAGAGCCTTTAATTGGGGCGACTGTAGAATTGATCTCTGGTGACAAAAAATACCGTACGGTTGTAAACTTGGATGGCTCCTATATATTAAAAAATTTACCAGCCGGTAAATACCAAGTTACCATACAATTCATTGGGTACAATAAAAGTAAGCTTGAAAGTTTTACCATAGCTTCCGATAAGGATGAGGTTGTTAAAAACTATGAATTAGAAACTGAAAGCAGTCATCTGCAAGAAGTTGCTGTAATAGCAAATTCAAAAAGGGAATCAGATGAGGCAGTAAGACAATTAGAAAAGAATTCTGAAAACATAAAAAATATACTCTCTCAAAGAAGTATTGAAATCTCTCCAGATGTTACTATAGCTAATTCTCTGCAAAGAATGAGTGGTGTAACAGTTCAAAGAAACAGTTCAGGTGAAGGTAGATATGCAATAATTAGGGGAATGGATCAGCGTTACAACAATACGCTCATCAATGGTATTAAAATACCAAGTCCAGATAATAGTCAGCGCTATGTACCGATGGACATTTTTCCTTCGGATATGGTTGAAAGGCTGGAAGTTATTAAAGCATTAACTCCAAACATGGAGGGTGATGCAATTGGAGGAAGTATGAATTTGGTTATGAAAAATGCGCCTAATAAAAAAACTTTTAATGCATTTTTTGCATTAGGAGAAAATTTATTATTCAATGATAGAAATTTTCAAGTTTTTAACCATACGGTAATTAATAAAAAAGATCCCACAGAGAGATTCGGAAATGGTTATAAGGCAAAGGATGCTGATTTTGCAAGAGATAATTTATTTTATACCAAGCAAATTGATCCCATCAATTTGCAAGCCGGTATAACGTATGGAGATCGTTTTTTAAAGAAGCGGTTAGGTTTAATTGTGGGTGCAAGTTTTCAAAATAACTATAGGGGCTCAAACCAAACATTTGTTCAGCAATATGCCCAGCCAACCTATTTACCCAATGCAGGTGGCGTTTCCGGAAATTTATACAATAATTACCCCCTTTTCAGCGATTCTTATGAGCGTCAATATTCTAACAGACAACGCAGAGTAGGAATCAATAATAAATGGGATTATATCGTAAATAAGAACAATAAGATTTCTTTGTATAACATGTTTGTAAGCATGGAAGAAATGCAAGCCAGGGTAATGGCAGACACAAACATTAGCACCAATCCTAATCAGCTAGTAATTAATAATAGAAGTAGATATCAAATTCAAACTATCTACAATTCAACACTTCAAGGAGAGCATATATTCTCTAATAATTTTAAGTTGAATTGGAGTGGTGTATACTCTATCGCAAAGCAAGATATACCTGATTTGGCATCATTTGATGTTGAATACGCTTTAAGAAATCCAGGGACTCCTGCACAAACCATCGCCCCGGGGAATGTTTTGAAATCGATGGGTAGAATCTGGACAAGAAATACAGATAAGGATATTGCGGGCTACCTGAATTTTATTTGGAACACTAACTTAATGGGAAAAGATATTGAATTGAGTTTTGGATCATTATACAGACATAAGGTTCGTGATAATTATTATCATGGTTATTCTTTGTCTCCTGAAAATTCACCCCAAACCTTTTCGAATATCAATACTGCTCAATACGCTTTTAAAGTTACAGGTGGAGATGATGGATCAGGGGAATATGGTACCGGAAGAAACTATAACATTAAAGAAGATGTTGCTGCCGGATATGGCCAATTTAAATTTAAAATCAATCAACGGATTGAGGCATTAGGAGGAGTTAGGGTTGAAAATACTGTTCAGAATTTTACAACTAACTTACCGATAACTAGTAATGGTCGTTATGGAAAAATCTCTTATACCGATGTATTACCCAGTTTGCATCTTAAGTATCTGATAAGTGCTAAGCAAAACTTACGTTTATCTTATTTCAATAGTATGGTTCGTCCAGGTTACGTGGATATTGTACCCTATTTAATTCCTGCAAATGAACAGGATTTCTATGATCAGCAAGGAAACCCTTATTTGAAACACACTACCGCCGAGAATTTCGATATTCGTTATGAACTTTTTCCGAATGGGGCAGATCAGATTTTGTTTGGAGGTTTTTTCAAAAACATACATAACCCTATAGAAATAGGATTCACTCGCGGATTGAAAACAGGTGGAGGGGTTTCACCAGGTTCTCAGTATCTCACTCCTTTGAATTTTGGTGATGTAGTAAACTACGGATTTGAAGCAGTTATTACAAAATATTTTGGAAAATTTGGTATTAACGCGAATTATACCTTCACCAATTCTGAAATGACTACCCAAAAAAATTATTTTTACTATGATGCTCCTACCGGGCAATCAAAAGTTACAACAGTAGATCAGAAAAGACCCATGCAAGGGCAGTCTAAGCACATAGCCAATGTTTCTTTACTCTATAAGGATGGGAAACATGGTTTAGACATTCAATTGGCGTATGTATACAATGGTGAAAAACTCGCATTTGTATCTAATTATGCAAATTTAGATACCTGGCAATCTCCATATGCTCAATTAGACTTTTCATTTGAAAAGAAAATTGTAAAGAAAGTTTCTATTTATGGTAAAGTGAATAATTTAACCAATACCACAACTAGATTTTTTATTAAGCAACCTTTCTTTAGTAATACAATTTACACCAGCCGAATTATTGGATTGCAAGATGATCCCTCCAATTCTATTTTTGTTCAGAGTGATTATTTCGGGGCTTCTTATTTGGTAGGATTCCGGTATAAACTTTAATAACTTTAAATGTTTGATATGAAAAATTTATTGCAATTATTTTTGTTTTCCATTGTTATACTTGCTATGTTTTCTAGCTGCAAAAAGCTGGCAGAAGAAAAGCAAGATTTGTATGCTTATGTTCCGCCTCCCCCCAAGCCAATAAGTGATGCCTCACCATTGTGTGGTAGCATTTCAGGAACAATGCTTGCTGGCAAAACCTATACTGTAAGCTGTGATATTTATGTGAATAAGGGAGACAGCTTAGTTGTAGAGCCTGGTGTTCGGGTGAACTTTTTAAATTCCTCTGGACTTATTGTACAAGGCAATTTGTTTTGTTTAGGTACTAGAGAGAACCCAATTTTTTTATCAGTTCCCAATCAAATAAAAACCGATAATCCGCAGATAGGTTTTAGTGCTTCTAAAGACTCTGCATTCAATGGCATTTGGAAAGGTGTAGTGGGTGATACCAGCTGTAAATATTTAGTATTTAAATGGACGCATTTGGAATATTGTGGTGCACTAGCTGGTGCAAATGGGTCTAATTCTTATGCGATTGCTGGGTTAAAAACTACTGATAATTCCTACGCAATTTTTGCCTCTAATGCCAATGGATATTTGGTTTTTGAAGATTCCTGGATTTATGGATCTGTTGATGATGCCATTCGTGTTGGAGGTAATGGGAGCAAATTTGCCATTTTGAGAAGTACTTTTGAAAAATGCGGAAAAGCAGGAGGTGATGTTTTGAATATTAAAGCCGGTGGTGTGGGCGATATGGCCTACAATCTTTTTGTTGGAAATGCAACCAATGCATTAAAGGCAGCCAATTCTGGCGCAGGGCCAGGAATAGAAAATTGTAATGCAAACGTATATAATAATACGTTGATTAATGGGGGATACCGGCAAACAAAATCTGGCAGAGGAGGTTCAATCAATTATGAAAATGGTGCGAGAGGACAAATTTTTAATAATCTTATTGTAAACTGTAAGTATGGATTGCGTTTAAGTTCCAATGTGCCAGATACTGCTTTTATGTATAATGGTAATTATGGTTATAATTACTATTGGGCAGACAGCTTATCTGTGGCAAATCAGATTTTTCCTTTTACTCCTGGTGCGGTTACCAAGCCTGTTTCTACTGATTTTCCAAATCCTTCCTCTTATTTGCCAGACAATTACAAATATGTTCCGAATGCTGGATATGACGGAACCAAGGCTGTTCAAGTAGGAAATCCTCTCTTTCTAAATTACAATTTACCGGTTGTTGGTGGTTATTTTTTTTCTGATATTACGGCTGTTGGAAATTTCAAGTTTTCATTACAACCAACCTCTCCTTGTATTGGGAAAGGTTATACGAACTTTAGTCCATTAAAAACTGTACCCATTGATATAAAGTATGGGGTTACTGAGTATTCTTTACCAGGTCGAGATATGGGTTGCTATCAATTTAACGGAACCGGCAATCAACATTTTTAATTAGAGTTTCTCACTACATAAAAAAGAGGCTGTCTCAAAAGTATGAGCCAGCCTCTTTTTATTCGGATAGGTGATGGAAACAATTTTCGTTTACGCGATTCTCAAGGCCCTAATTTTATCTTTGAGACAGCCTCTTTTTTATGCAAATGAAATTCTATTCAAGTTTCTGAATGGTTGAAGTAAACAGAATTTTACCTTCTTCATTAATAAATTGAAGTAATAATTCTTTTTCTGTAATAGAAACAGCCGCAAACCCAAATTCCTGTGCAGCGAATTTTGCATAGGGAGCAGAAGTTACCGGGGTTGCTTCTGATCCTGCACCAGAAATAACTTGCAAAAAATGATATCCATTGGGTTTATCAAATTCTAAATGGTGTTCATGGCCGCAGAAATAAACATCTACTTTGTATTTTTCAAATATATTGGCAAAGCTATTTTCCATATCCTGGGTTTTTCCTTTTCGTTTTCCAGCGCTATATAAAGGATGATGCCCAACTATAAATTTCCATTTTGCTGAACTTTTATGTAAAGCAGCCTCTAGCCATTTTTTTTGCGCTGAGGTATCTGTTTTGCTAATATTTACCACATATTCATCTTCCTTATAATAATCTTTTTGAAAAGGACTTGTATCTATAAAAAAGAAATCTGCTTGTACGCCCTCAGATATTATTTTACTAATTGTATAATAGCGAGATGGCATCTTCCATCGGGCACTGATTTCAGAATAGGCAATTTGTGCATCTGGATTTGTTTTATAATCATGATTGCCTAGTACCACATACCAATCAACATAGTGGGGATGTAAATTATAAACTTTTTCAAAAGAGCTTTGCCAACTGGGGTCATGAATACTAGCAACACCCTTTGGATAAAAATTATCACCTGTGATGATGTAAAAATCAGAAGATATGCCCACGGTAGCGCTTCCCATAGAAGCTGCTACTTTTAGCTGATGCTCTTCTCCATGTCTTCCCCAGTCACCCATCACCAAAAAATTTAATCCTCCCTTTAGGGTTTGTAAATTGGGAATTACTTGCATGGGATGACCCGTTTCTGATTCCTTTTTATAATTGTTATTTTGTGCTAATAGGCTCGAAATTGGAAGCAATAGCAGTAACCAATAGATTTTCCCCATTTTATTTTTATTCAAATTTATTTAGAAATACGCTATTTGCATTATTGTAATTTAATTTTTTAAAAACTGAATCTAAAGCTACTCGGAGGCCCAATTGAACTATAGATTATTCAAAAGTGACTAACCAAAACCAGGGCAAATCTATTGACTTTGGTTAATGGCTTCTATGCTTATTCATAGTCCGGCAAAAGTAAATAGTAAACTGAAAATAAACTGATATAGCCATATAATCAGTACAATAGGGCTTACTAAAAGCAGGTTAACATAAAAGGCTCGTAAATATAATTATACACCACTTTTAAATTTTTATATAGATAATTTATATTAATATAAATTAATTGTTAACAAAACAATATCAAATAAATATCTCTTGTGAACTGTTGATGATTGGATGAGTTTACAGTCAGAATACTTATACATTCGCTTCAAAAAGTTGAATGTATCTATTTAAGTTTCCCCGAATTAAGAATTATTTATTAATTCTCTTCTTACTGATTTCTGCTGGAGTACAGGCAGCTACTATTTCTGGTAAATTAGTGGATAGCAATACTGGTGAACCCTTAGTTGGTGCTTCCGTTACTGTTAAAAATACCCAATTTAAGGCAATTGTTCGATTGGATGGTACTTTTACTATTACCAATGTGCCAACAGGTACCTACCAATTAGTAGTAAATTATACCGGATATAAATCGGTATTAAAATCCATTACATTAAAAGATGATAAGGAAGTCCTTTCTGTATCATTAACCGCAGAGTCGGAAAGTAATGAATTAGCCTCCGTAACAGTTTCATCAAGGTTATACCAAGATGATGATAAAGGTGCTAGACGACTTGAAAAAATCGCAGATCCTATTATCAACGTATTATCATCAAAAACCATACAATTACTACCTGATATTACAGTTGCCAACGCCTTACAGCGTGTGAGTGGCGTTACTATTGAGAAAAGTAACACAGGAGAGGGTCGATATCCAATTATTCGAGGTATGGATAAAAGGTATATCAATACGCTGGTGAATGGTATTAAAATACCGAGTCCTGATAATAAAAATCGTTTTATCCCGCTTGATCTTTTTCCTTCGGAATTATTGGAGCGGTTGGAGGTAAGTAAAAGTTTAGTGCCTTCTATGGAAGGAGATGCCATTGGGGGAACGATTAATCTGGTGATGAGAGATGCTCCTTCAAAATTATTAGTACAGGCAAATACGGCTTTTGGATATAACACTTCATTAAATGATGGCAGCTTTTATAAGTTCAATACCTCTGCGATGAGTAAGTTATCGCCTGCAGAAAAAAATGGAGCAACCTATCAGGCTACCACCAAAGATTTTGCTGTAGACAATATGAATTATAATTTACTGAATAAGCCTGCTAGTAATACTTTGGGACTAACAGTTGGTAATAGAGTAGGAGCGAATAAAAAAATCGGTTTTATTATATCGGGCAGCTATCAGAATATTTATAGAAGAAGTGTTTCGAATTTCTTCTTACCCAACTCTCAGCCTGGTTTTAATAATATCCCCATTTTTGCAGAACTACAGCTTAGAAACTACTCTACGCAAAGTATTCGAACTGGTTTAACAGCCAAGGTAGACTATCAGATAAATAGCAGGAATAAACTTGTATTGTCTAATACTTTTGTTCATTTAGATGATCGCCAAACTCGTATTGTTTGGGATACCGTAACGCTTAATTCTGTGGTTGATAACTGGCAGAGAAGTCAATGGCAATATCAAACCATCAACAATACTACCCTGATTGGTAACCATCAAATTACAAAAACTAGCAAATTAGATTGGACAGCTGCTTATTCAATTGCCAATAATCATTTACCCGATCAATCGCAATTCATACATCAATATCCAATCATCACAACTTCAGTAGCTAAGGATGTTTTACAAAAAATGAATCGGTTGTGGATTCATAATAATGATAAAGACATTTCTGGTTATATCAACTACACTAATCAGATTTCTAAGGAATTTGAAATTAAGGTAGGAGGAATGATAAGAGATAAAAAGCGGGATAATTATTATGCTTCTTATTCTTTAAACCCAGTGGGTACGCAAGTGTATACCAATATTAATAATGCCAATTTTACTTTTTCCAATCCTGCTGATGGTACTCCTAGCCGGAGTGGTAATAATTATTCTTTTAAAGAAGATATTTTGGCAGGTTATTTCCAATTCAGACTCAACCATAATAAATTAGAAGCTATAGGCGGAATTCGTGTTGAGAATACCAATCAACAATATAATACCAACTTAGGCTTCGATTTCCTAGGTTCTAATTATGGAAAAATTAAGTATACCGATTATCTACCCAGCTTGCAATTGAAATATAAATTAACCCGTAATCAAAATATTCGACTTGCTTACTATGCAGCATTGGCCAGACCTGGTTTTGCTGAAATGGTTCCGGATGGAGTTGACGGTGAATTTTTTAAAGAAGTGGGCAATCCGCAAAACCTTAAACATACTACCTCCGACAATTTAGATTTGCGCTATGAATATTATTCTGGAAATGCTGATCAAATTTTGTTGGGTGTATTTTACAAATCTTTAAGTAACCCAATTGAAATTGGTGCTTATAAGCCACAGGGCGTAAATAATTTGTATTTGTCTCCACTTAATAGTGCCTCTGCCAATAACTATGGTTTTGAAGCTGTTTTTACCAAATATTTTGGCGTTTTTGGAGTTTCTGCGAATTATACCTATACCCAATCTAAAATTACCAGGGATAGTATGATTTATTCATCCTCTCCCTCTAAATATGTTTCAGAAACTCGGCCTTTACAAGGTCAATCTAATCACATTGGAAATATTTCCTTGATTTACAAGAATCCAAAAATTGGATTAGATGTTCAAGTAGCAGGCGTATATACGGGTGAAAGAATTGTATTTGTTAGTCCGTATTACAATTTGCACTATTGGCAATCACCAATCATGCAGTTGGATATCTCATTCGAGAAGCGTTTTGCTAAAAAATTCTCTTTCTATGGAAAGTTGAATAATTTAACCAACTCGCCTTATGAATTATCTCTTAAAAAGCCTTACAATGAATATCTTAAATCAAGTGGATCAAGACCCCTTTCATTGCAAGACAAACCCGATGATAGAATCATTGTACAAAGAGATTATTATACGGTTTCCCTGTTATTTGGACTTCGCTACAAATTATAATACTAACTTATTTTATGAATATGAAATCGATTAAAATTTTCTTCAGTTTTTGTTCTTTAGTTTTTTTAAGTAGTGCTTGTAAAAAAACGGACGAAAGTAAAGACCTGTCTGCTGCAGTGGTATATGTTGCAGCACCTATTAGTGAAACAACATGTTTAACTGGTGCAATAAAGGGTACCATGCTTGCGGGTAAAATTTACTCTGTTTGTGGGGATGTTTTCGTGAATTCCGGAGATACACTCACCATTCAAGAAGGAGTAACGGTTAATTTTACCGGTACTGGTGGGGTTCCCTGTGGACTTGGTGTGAAGGGAACGCTTTTGTGTTTGGGTACCAAGGAAAAGCCCATTTTTTTAACCTTTCCTGGTGTAACAAGAACAGATGCTCTAGGTTCAGATCCTAATCAGGATCCTGCTTTGAAGGGTAAATGGACCGGTGTTATTGGAGCAACTACTTGTCCGCTAATGGTTGTGAAGTGGACGCATATTGATTTTGGAGGAGCTACCATTAGTACAGCTATGAAGAGTTTTACGGGTGGTTCTAGTCCTTATTCTATTTATTTTGCTAATCCAGCCGGCGTATTCATTTTAGAAGATTCTTGGTTATATGGGAGTGTTGATGATCCATTCCGGATTAATGGAGGAAAAATTAATGTAATGCGGAACACATTCGAAAAATGTGGCTACACGGGTGGAGAGGCCATGAATTCTAAAGCGGGCACGATTGGCAACTTTGCTTATAACTTATGTATAGGGATGGCTACTAATGGCCCTAAAATGTCGAACGTAAATGTATTACCAGGATTTCCTGCTACCAATGTAAACTGTTATAATAATACCATTATTAATTGCGGATATAGAAGACTTGCTGCGGGTAGAGGTGGTTCAATCAATTTTGAAGAAGGTTCTGGGGGATTAGCCTATAATAATTTAATCGTGAACTGTAAGTTTGGATTGCGGATTGTACAAACACCCATTGCTGATACGGCTAATATTCGGTATGGTTATAATTGGTATTACGCAGATTCAATTAATGTGGCCAGTCAATTTATTCCATCTTTGGCTGTTAGTACCTGTATTAGTCTGCCCCAGGAAACCGATATTCCTAAGCCGTCTACTTATTTGCCTACCGGCTGGAAGGTAGGTGATGTTTATACAGCACCCTCTAATATAGTAGGATTAAATAATCCGCAATTTGCCAATGCACCCGTTCCTTTGCCAGCTGGATTACAGTTGCGAGATATTGCTGTAGTGGGCAATTTTGATTTTCGCTTGAAGTCTACCTCTCCTTGTATTGGGGCTGGTTTTATAGGATTTTCTCCCCGATTGGATGTGCCGGTTGATGCTAAATATGGTTCTAGCGAAATCACACCACCCGGAAAAGATATGGGATGTTATCAAAGCAATGGAAGAGGGAACGTGCATTAATGCCTTATCAAACGCAGGTGAACGTTAGATTACTTTCTGTATATTTTGTTTGTTTATTACTTTTTTTCGAGGCATCCGCCCAAAAAAGTAATTTAACACATATTGTTTTTACCTCCGATTTGCATTTCGGTTTGAATAGGAATTCATTCAGGCGAAATACGCAGGTTACTTCTTATGCAGTAAATGCTGAAATGCTTAAGGCTATGGCTGGTTTAGTTAACAGTCAATTGCCTACAGATGGAAAAATAGGATCTGGCGAAAAAATAACATCCATATCTGCGCTAATAATTGCGGGGGATATTGTAAATCGACAGGAAATCGGTATTCAGTCGGCCCGAAAATCCTGGGATGAATTTGCTTCTCTGTATTTAAGTAAAAGCCTAATTCCCACTCAAAAAAAGCAGCCACAGATTTTTTTACTTCCGGGTAACCATGATGTTAGTAATATGGTTGGATACCATAAACCAATGGATCCACTTTTAGACACAAGTTCTTATTTTGGTATTTATAGGTTTATGTTTCCCGATTCAAATCAAGTAACAAAAATAAATTATCCTCAAAACCGAATACATTATTCAAAAGATGTATCGGGTATTCATTTTGTTTTTTTAAATTTATGGCCTGATAGTGCAGAA
>Ga0214923_10007481_pt1 | contig 11904 bp, 6 predicted proteins | sample LL1510_MetaG_FD_177993 | JGI IMG/M metagenome (GOLD analysis project Ga0214923, IMG submission 177993) | Freshwater microbial communities from Lake Lanier, Atlanta, Georgia, United States - LL-1510 | ecosystem: Environmental > Aquatic > Freshwater > Lake | place: USA: Georgia | collected 2015-10-15 | reverse complement strand
CATCAACACGCTTAGAGCGCGATTTCTCAACTTACTTATTTTAACGTCATCAGAACTTACAGCGCGAGCGAGAGTGACACAAGCGGGCAACGTACTCGGATCGAACAGTGTAGTTGCATGCGCTCTCATGCTAATGTCAGACTGCAATTGCACTCGATATGCTTTTGCGAGAACATTCAAAATTGGTTCGACAAGCGGTTTCTGCTGGGCAAGTCTGGTGTGCTCTTTGACTGCGTGTGAAATCCTCTTGTATTGCTCGTCATGCTTCTTCTTGAGCGCATGTAAGTCCCTCTGCACCTTTGAAACCTTTTTTGAAAATTTCCAAAAATTCCCAAGCCAAAAGAATGCGCCGACGCCAGAAATCATGATGAGGGACTTTTGAAGTCCTAAGTTAAAGAAGGGGAGAAATTTCAAGAACCACCCAAATTTGCCGTAGGTCAACCCAACCACCGAAATTAGGTACAAAGTAACTAACGGAATGAGAAATACCCTTCGAGCAAAATATCGATAGTCATCGACGGCTCTGGCATTTGTGAATTCGGTATTCTTTTGAATAAAAGCAGTAGCTTCCAGTTCGGCAGTTTTTGCCTTTCGTAATTCTTCATCAATGCGCTCTGCTAACTGCCAGGCAACAGATTTAGATTGTTGTGTTTTCCATTGAGTGAAATCTTGAAGAGCTTCATTGAGGGTTCGATCTTCATCAATTCTATCCTTGAAACGTCTTGAGGCCCTCTCAAGATAACGGCTAAAGGCATTTAATCGACTTTGCGCTACTTCAAGATCAATTCTTCGGGCAACTAAACGCCTCTTAGAAACTTTCACGATGTGATTTGTAAGGTCACATGGTTCATAGCGATCTTTCACAAATTCAAGTTCATCTCTCCAGCCCGGCACTGAAAGTTCTGGTAGCACTTCTCCATCTACTACAGATAAGTCTTCTTCGTGCATGTCAGCATCATCACCAGTCAATTCAGGCTGATCAGGCAAATCTTCAATTACATCTTCGTTATTTTCTAACAACTGGGCAGGTGCAACACTCGTCTGACTTTCCACGACAGGTGCTCGTTCAAAACTTTCGCGATTTCGAGACATCTCTTCGTCAAGTCCTATCTCAGCCTCTCTCACAATCTCTTGTGCCAGGCTAGAACTTGGCTCCGGAGTAGCGTGATTTTCTCCCTCGCTTTGAGTATTGCCTGTTATCCCATCAGAAGGAACTGAAGCCGAACGCTCATGAACAAGTTGCTCCTCTGAGGGCACAACTTGAGATGCCTTTTCCTCGCTTAGATCATCCTCATTCTGAGTTTCGGAGGTTTGCTTCCAGGTAGGTACTTGTTTTTCAGCTAAAGCTTTGTCAATTTCCTCATCGCTTAGTTCAGGCAAAATTGAAATCTCGCCATTTGGATCAGATGCGGAGCCAGGTTTTTGCGGTTCCTGTTCAGGTTTTTTATTAAAAAGACTCTTCCAAAAACTCATCGTTGATTCGTCCCCCTAAAACCAAAAAACCTTCTCCACGAACTTTTTTCGGTCCCCACTGCATATTCGGAAGCATGGCTTTCATCACCGAAATCGTGAGCGGCCCTCTCCCGCTCAATCGCTTTTTGCTGTCTTCGAGCCTGTCTTTTCTTGTTGCGTTTACGTTTTGATGGCCCTGCAATAGATTCAGGTATTCCGTGAGTGTGGTTCCTACTCGCATTTTCGGCGGCTCTAATATCGGCAGCTAACTCATTTTCAACTAGACTTACATCCTCGTTAATTACTTCCCATTCTTTATCAGCGTTGTCAACCAAAAGCTGGGTTTCAGCCAACTGATTCCGTGCATCCTCTATGCCTGGAGCTAATTCATCTAGCCGACCTTGAATAGCACTTTGCATGTCATGGGCCTTTGACACATCTAACCAACCAACCGGTTCAAAACGTACAGAAGTTCCAGATTCGAATGCTTGGCCATTCCATAGCGCATTTGGGTCTGGTAAAACACGATCAATGGTCGAAAAAACAAGCAGATTCTGATCTGATTTGTCAATCAAGACTGGTGGATGTGAAGCTGGTGAAGCCGATGGAGCATCGACAGCCGCGCAAATTGACTGTCGTAAATGACGCCACAAATCTGGTTTTGGCATAGACAACTTCGGCTTGGCGGCCGCAATCAAGAGATCAACTGACTTAAATTTCTCTTTTGGCGCTAATTTTTTGGGTAACGAATTATAAAGAATTTCCTCATCCGCCTCTTCATCAAGTGCAAAATCAATCCGATACTCCGTGGATGCCTTTATCCATTTGGGTAAAGCACCAATACCTGAAGTGACGTATTCCAGTCGCAACCACAATTTCTTAAACAGAGGGATTTTCGGTTCTTTAAAAATCGTTTCCTCAAAATCTGGATAAAGGAAATTATCTTTTTGCCCTTCGCCTGATGGGCCTTGCATGATGTGTTCTACAAGATCATGTATGTAGTGCGATTCATAGTCAGCATCGATAGTTGTCACTTTTCGGTCTTCCACCAAGCCAACGTCGAAATTGGTGTCAGAGAAATTCAGTTTTTGTAGCGCCCAATGCGCTACGTCTGCGGACAAAGCGTCGTTTGCGACACCTCGAACAAAAACTCTCTGTAAACGAGCCTGTCGCAATTGATTCTTTTCAGCGGTAATTTCGGCTGAACTGATGGGGAGACCAGCCCAAAGCCCAGCCGTAGTTGCAATATGAGCAAGAGCAAAGCCAATAAACCTATCTTCTTCTTTCACAAAAGAGTCAGTCGAACCTGGTGTCGATCGATCTTCAGCAGCAGCGATTAGATTTGCATTCCAGAATTGACTTAAAACTCCATCAAGGAGTTTTCTTTCATTTGTTGGAGCAATCACTAAATTAAATTTAAAGAATGTACCCAACGTTTCTGGAATGGATTTTTCGATATACCTTGCTGCCGTTTCAGCTCCAATAGACGTTTTTTTCATTAATTCAGAATTTTGTTCAGTCCTAACAGCTACAAATCTAATCTTCTTAAAGGCTTGAGAGCCAAGAGTCCAAAAGACATCAACTTCCTCCTTGACAGGATTCTGATCCGAATCTCTTCCAAGAAGATATGCCTTTAATTGCGGAGGAACCTGTGAGGCAATATCAATGCGTTGTTCGAAGTTTGGTACGTTATCAGCTAACATCCAAAGGGCGGGAGTGAGTAGCCAAGACCTCGACCAATGTAGCGCTAAATCCAAAATCTTCTCACCCTGTGTGCCGCTCGGCAGAAGCACAATTGAGATAGCGTCTCCGGGCCATACTTTTTTGGACATAGGTTTTTAGTCCCTAGTCTTGTGTTGAGCCGTGCCCACTTGCAATGCAAAGTCGCGGATGTCAGACAGAGCTATTTCAATGTCATCCTTTAGCTCCCAAGTTTCTGGGACTAAATACCATGGATCTAATACACCAGATTGCCATGAAAGGGCGTAATCTGCTCTAAGTTCGTCAACAGTCTTAATTAGTGCATCACGACGAGAGGGTGAAATTGAAAGATTTTCTGAGAGCAACTTCAGAAGCTCTCGATTTGGCGAAGGCAATGTCCCTGTTTCAATCCAAGCCTCCAAATAATTCGATTTTGCACGTACCCCTGTAGGAAGAAGGTCACCTTTACCAGTGTCGTCCCATGTGTCACGATTTTGGACTTTCGAAGTTACTTCTCTTCCGAGAAATTTCAAAAGTTGGTATCCGTTCAAGTTTTCCAAATTTCCCGTCTTGCCAAATTCAGCAAGTGCAATCCCGGCCGAAGTAAGAAGTTGCGGTAATACCCAATTACCTGCCTCAACATCTTGCACTCCGGTGTTGAGTAATGGGGCGGGGAATGTACTGAAGCCTGGTATCTGAAGAGTCGGATTCCAGATTTTTACTTCACGACCCACAGTGCGATCGGAGACTACTTCTCGAAGTCCAAATAAACTGGCAACAAACCAACCGGTTATGATCGACTTTCTAATTTGAGTCTCAAATGGAATCGCCTCTAGGAGTGGTCTTGAGCGTCTACCATTCCAAAATTCACTCCAGGTGCCTGCCTCTTTCTGCGCTTCTGCTACATCACCAAGGATTGGCTCGGTTAGAGAAGCAAAAGCCCAAGCGGGAAGTGAAGCCTGGGTTGTAGTAGTCGCATACATAGCCTTTCGATCACTACTTGGGTCGAACCAGGACCCAGCAAATCCTCCTTCAGCCACATTAATTCCTGCATTCTGAAGGACTGTAGTGCATTCCACACCCACTTTAGACTTAGCTGCAAAGGGAATTTTATCCGTGCGGGGAAGAATTCCATTCGCCGGTTGACCATCACTGCTTCCTATAATGTGCGAAAAAGCTCGGTCATTAAATAACGCTAAAGGTTGGGCCATTTTGAGCATCGCACCAAACTCAACAACGAATTTCTTCTCTCGTTCATCAACAATCTCAGGAGTGGCCCCAGGCTCATTGACGTATTCGCGAATCGGAAGCATAGTAAATTTGCCGAAAGCGCTATTGACGTCTTTGAGCCACCTACGATTTCGCTCCCCGAGAGTTTCCATCCTGCTCTGGAAATTCCACGAAACTCGAGAGGAGGCAGCGCCTATTGTTTCCTGGGCATCACGTACCGTTGTTCCCCAAGCGGTGGCAACTGTCACCAAGTTCTGATCATTTTTTTGACCTTTGAGGGTGTTCATCTTTTGGCCCAGGAGCGAGTAGTTAATAGAGGTGGGAAAGGGTGGTTGGCCCCCGGCATCCCGACCGGCGTAATACTCATAAGTTTTTTCAAAATCGGCGGGATCAATCAAAATACGTTCAATGGAGCGGGGTAAGTATCTCTTTGGAACAATGCCAGAACCCCACTCAGGATAACTATTAAATGGCTTTTTTGAGCCCTGAGCAAGATTGGATTTCTGGTCTTGCTCGAGTTGATAACGCGCATCGAGCAGAGATTGGAGCAAGGGCTCGAAGAAATTCTTGAGCATATCCTCAACCAAGGACGCCGCTAAATCAAGAACGCGAGATTGAATCTGAAAGCCTGGCACTTTGGTGAGAAATTTGCTGACTTTTTCCAAAAAGGGCTTGTTTGCCTCACTTACGCCGGTGATGCCTTCGGCATACTCTTGAATCTTAGAGAAAAAGAAGGCTTGCGAGAAGTTTTGGACAGGAGCGGCATAATCCGCTTGTTCGCTTCGAAGCTCAGCTACCACTTCATTTTTTAATTGATCGCGCAATTGCTGCACCAAAGTCGTGACAATGGCATAGCCACTTTGAGTTAATTCATGGGCAACCTGATTGCGAAAGTGGTTTTGAATTTCAGGTACCCATTTACGAGCCTTGGAATTAATTTCCTTCGCCATTCCACTCAGGAAATCTTCACTTTCTGTCTCCCACTCAGCCCAGAGGCTCCTGGTGAAATTTTGTAGAGGGATAGCTTTTTCCTTCGGAGTTGATTTCTTAATTAAACTAATAACGAACTCTCTTGATTTCTTCTCCCACTCTTCAGGGAAGAGTGCGTCGATGATTTGGTTCTCGGACCCTTTCTCGCTTAGCTGCGAGTCTTTGAGGAAATTCGGCCAAATATTTTCCGCCTCTTTATCGACAATGTCCTGTTTTCTGGCTCCATCAACAAATAGATGTACGTCTAGATCTGGAAAAAGAAGTTTCTTAACTTGACGTTTTGTAAGAGCATCTGCAACGAACTCGACAATACGATCTGCACCAAGCGATAATTGCCCAAAGCCGATTGAAGACGCCGCAAAGGTTTCATTTACACGATTTCTTGTACTCCCCGGATCGGGTGCTAAACCCGATTTGTCAATCGACGAACGTCTCTGCACTATATTTACAAAAGCTTGATTGAAGTAAAATTCGGAAATCTCCTGATTGGTGAACGCACCTGCTAGTGACTCACCAATCGTGAGAAAAACTTCATCCATGCCAGCTGCATCGTCACCCAATGAGAGATCTACTCCGGATTTATTTCGACATCCAACAAGAATATTTCCAGCCGGCCCAAATTGATTTGGTTTCGTATTTGCGCTTGAGGCTAAACCTAACTTGTTAAAAAGCAAATCTGTTCGAGAAGTGGTACCAACCCACTTGCTCGCAGTTATCTCATTCATGGCTCCTAATGAATTCTTTGCCACATCTTTCCCAGCCTTGCCTAAACTTTTAAAAACTTCGGAGGTATAGAGAAAAGAAATAGTCTCAGTTGGCCAAAGTTCGGGTGTAGCCCGCTTTAAAAGTTCAGCAATATCTACAAACATTCCTGCGCCAGAACCACCCGCCAATGACGAAATTATGAATGCTCGCGGATCATTTGAAGTCCGAGAGATATCCAATTTTCTGGCGATTTCGCTCAACTCTCCCGGTGCCTTGGGAGCTTTCATTTTACCTATGGCATTTTGTAAAGCAGTGAGTATTCCTTTCGCATCAGCGACACCTGCTTGGCGACCAATGGCTCTTATCTGTCCTGCGCCATCTTTAAGGCTCACTTCCGAATTTGCTATCCCCCAGCCGGCCAACATAATTCTTTGCTCTTCTAAATTTCCGGACTCTGTAATTTTTCTCAAAACACTATAAAAATCATCATTGCTCTTCACAACCAGATGAATTTCATCATCATCAAGCATCGGGGCAGGGAATTCGATTCCATCTCGTGTTGTATCTATTTGTAAGAACTGCCATGCTGATGGTAGGCCGTCTGTATAATTAACAGATTCCAACCTCCGAATTAACGCTTGCTTCATTGCGCGAATTGTTTTTCCACCCGATCCGCCTACACCTATGATTAACAACGGTCGTAGCATGACATTCCCCTTCTGTTCGTTTTCAATCCCACGATATTTTTCCTTTTGGAGTATCGGGGAAAACTTGGTCGTCGTCTTCATCCCAACTAATTTTCTTCTGTTCCGAACCTCCAACAGCGGCGGAATCTGACCAGAAATCGTTCTCTTCTTCGCCGAATGGGTCTTTTATTGTATTGTCGTTATGTTGAACATGCTCCTCTATCTTCTGTTTATCTTTTCCTGATTTGAGTTGCTCAGCCTGGGCTATTTTTACAATTCGCTCTTCTTCGGAAGTGAGCATCTCTTCTCGAATCGACTTGAATTTCTCAGGTAAATTGATCCCATCCGCGACACCCCCCACTTTTGTCTTCACTTCTTCAAGAGCTTTCTTCCTATTGCCCATGTTTGCAACAATGAAGATTGCTTGTCCTGAAACATCGCCACTTCGCGCAACTAGGCTCTCTTTGATTCCCGATTCATACGTAGAGATTCCGAAAGGATCTTTGGATTTTCCATCATCAGTGACTAATTCAGAGACGGTAGTCGGAGTGAAGTTAGGTTCAGTTGGGAAAAATACTGCGGCTTCGCTAACCAAATTCGAACTGAAATGGGCCGCATTAATTTCTAGAGAATTCCCACCATAAGTTGTAAATAAATGATGACCAGGAATCTTGATTTCTGTCTTTGGCTCAACAAAAGGATTCCACCGCGGTGGGCTTACTTCTACGGAAGCAGAGCCTATTTGCACAGAACGTGCATTTGGTTCTACTTCTACTTTTTGAAGATCGCGATGGTTGAGGAGAAGTGCCTCATTCGTTGTTCCATCACCTGTTCCCCGAAGCTTTCCATCACCCGAAACAGTCACCGGTACTACTAGATATCTGAATTCATCGTCTGGGACGTTCAACACCGCTGATCTACGCGCTGACCAGAGCAGGTATAGATACGGAATTCCTACAGTGACAAGATAGGTGAGGAGCATGGCGAGAATTAATAGTGAATATTTCTTTTTGTCTTCTACGTTGAAGCTGAAATCTAATTGTCTATATACCGTCTCACTGCCAGAAACTACTGCATACTTGATGCGCCCTTTAATCTCACTTTCTCCGCCAATTCCCGTAGAAGTGACTAAGTTAATTTTGTCTCCTGGTTTCAAGAGATTGTTGGGGCTTACTTGTTCTTTCGCACCTGTCCATTCGATAGCGGTGCCGTCTGGACGACGAAGTTGTAATGCGAAGTTACCATCGCCGCGACCTTCTACATTATCTGCAAGAATGGCATAGCTCATCAGGTAAACCTGGCCGGGTTGATTGCCCGTCTCTGGTTTTTTAACTTCCAAAGTACTTTCTGGTTTATCATTCTTGTTTTTCATATCCGTCAATTTGCAGGGATTTTTCGAGCACGCCAAAGTGGGGTAAATCTTGCTCACAACGACATCTATTTTTACATTGTCGTATACCGAATATTGACGGCGACTATCAACAGCTGAGACTAAAACTCCGTCAAAGGAGACACTCTTATCGGCTGCGCTCGGTTTCAAAATAAATTTGTCGCTCGCGCTGCCTTCTTTGCATTCTTTCTTTTGTGGATTTCCCCATCTTGCACAGATGGAAATTTTGCTAAAATCCTTAGAGTCAATCATGGAGCCATCACTAGCAACTAAGTTCGCGGTAAATCTCGCCTCCGATCCTTCCTCTATCGTGGACTGTGGACCGGTTGCTTCCAATTGCAGGCGAGTCTTTTCTGTTTCTGGCGCGGTAGTACTCAAGCCACCATAGACGAGAAGGTCACCATCGTCGATTTTTGGCGAAATAATCCATTCACCACCCGAAGTTTTTGGGTCGAGAGGGAAGATGGTGATTGTCGAGATACCAATCTCTTCATCTCTGGCGACTTTACATCTCTCATTTATTTGTGTTGCAGCACAAACGATTTGTCCGTTGGGAGCTTTTATCTCCCACTGACTAGGGACTTTCTTCACAAAGATTTCAACGTGTGAAGTCTGAGGGTCAGGAGTAAAGGTTGAGTTAAGTGCTCCGAGATTTACCAAGTTTTTAATATTGGCAATCAAACCAACAAAACCCCACGCAAGCGCGCTAATGTCATTTGCTTCGATAACCTCGCCGCGCGTCCAATTTGGGTCGTTCGTTCCACAATCTGAGCCAGTAACAATCGGTTTTAGAACCTTCGACCCCTCCAAGCCTTTGCCATCTTTCGGCTTTAAAAGACCGGCTAAAACCAAAATATTCCGCTCCCGAAACCATGCAATTGATGCTGGATTCTTGTAGGTACAAATTTCTTCTTTCACTTCTTTAGGGGATCCATCGGGAGCGCCATCAGTTATCCAAATCATGACCGGACAGCTCTTCATTCCTTCCAGCGAGGCCTGTCCAAGGCGCCGACTAAATTCTGATCTTGCGGATATCAAACCGTTTTTCCAGTCGGTTCCAGGACTGTCATCGTAAAGAGCCTTCTCAATGAAAACATCTATATCTTTATCATTCGTTTTCTCAGTGAAATCCACCCAGTTTTTTCTCAAATTTGGCAGGTCGCTGGTATTTGCACCGAAATTTCGCAAACTAATACGAAAATCACTCTTTGATTCCGAGGCAAGTTTCCTCAATAATTTCAAGGAGCTATTTAGAATAGGACCGCGTTTTTGATCTGGATCAGAGGGAGGATTCTCTCTTGTTTGGTTTTCTCCTTCAAGAGGTTTTCTCAGAGAACGAGATGAATCCATGAGTACTAGAACATCTAAAGACGAATTTTCTCCTTTCAAACACGCCTGCAAGAAACTCACATCGATATCACGACTTGGCGGTGCCGCGATGCTCGACCCGAGCAAAAGAGAAGTGGGCAACATAAAGCCAAATATCAAAAGTAAAATTAGTGCAACTTTTAATTTATTTCTCATGTCGCAAACCGTTCAGCAATAGGCTGAAAGAACACCCATAGTGGCAATACCGTGACTAGCAGCCCAAATAAGACAACTTTTCGAAATCTTGATTCAAGCTGATTTCCTCCATAAATATCGTATGGAAGATCTTGATTCTCTTTTAATGCCCTTCGATGCTTGCTGTGAAGAACCTGCAAAATGATGATAGGAAACACTGCGGTGCATAGGTACCCGATTCCACCCAAGAGAAATTGCGCGAAATTCGTAGCTCCAGAGGTAAAAATGCTATATATGCCGATTAACATTCCGAGAATTACAAAAACAATACCTATATATAAGAGAGCTGTTGGGGGCCTACGGAGCTCAACATCAAAGCCCAAGAAATCTTCCTCAAAATCTGTAGATTCCGGACTCAACGCAAATACACCTGGCTCTCCCCGTTTATGTGAATTAATTGTGAACTTAGCAGGATAGAAAGAGAGCGACAAGCTTTATCTGGGCAATGCTGCGCACTAAAAGAAAGTAATATCCTTTATGTCTGTTTTGAATATTAAATACTTTCTGTCGCTTTTCTACATTGAACAGCGCACGGTCGCATGAATACTGAAATTTTTTAACGGACTTTTGGGCAATAACGATTCTTTAGATAATCATTGAACTTTCGTGCTGAAGTTTGTGGTGCACCAGACTTAATATCTTCAGAAATGGATTGCTTCCAGGTCTTCTTTCCACTTCGTACATCCAAACATGTACCGGCCATGATCACTGCGAAAGAATTCTTAATACCATCATTGACGGGGCCATACCCATAAGCATTGCCAGCTTTTGCAAGGTCATTAACTATTTTTTCATTAACTTTATGTGCTTTCAGCCAATCTTGAAATTCATCTGCTTCAGCATTCGAGATATTGAAAATTACGAGAATCGTGCAAATTAAGAATGAGACAAATCGGGAGTGCTTCATATTTGTATCGTACGCTAGCTCCTATCTCTAATTAAAAACCGCACGCAAGTTTTTGTAAATGCTTCAAGAACAAATCGGGCATATAACGACAAATTTCGGCACGCTCCTTACATACTTTTCAGGTGACATAGATACTTAAATTTATCTCTGCACTTTTGGAGGACCAGCTCGACACCTGAAAATTTTTCTAGCTACCCCAGTTGATGGAATCTTATTTTCTGATTCAGACTTACCGGGAGCTGTAATAGAAGAAGTTGTTATCTCAATCTCCCCGCAAAATAAATTGCCAAGTGAATTGAAAAAGAAAATGGCAAAAAAGGTAAAGGAGCTGGGTGGAAATGCAGTTTCAAATTTTGAAATTGCGCAATTCGGCCACCATTGGCTATTTACAAATTCAATTTTAAAAAGGAAACTGAATATTTATATGGTGTGGGCAAGGCAAGGAAAATACCAAAAGAATTAATGTCCGAAGCGCTCGCTTAACTTGTAATTGTTGTGAATTTAAATAGGCAAAAGAAAAAATTACTGAGCTAAGAATTTCTTGGGATTATCTCCCTACTGAATGCCCTCAGCAGAATTTCTAATTTGTGCGCCCGTATTAACTACATCCGTCTTCGCCCATAAATCGGTGATTCTGCGATTTTCTCCTTTATTGAGTATCCAAAAGGCATCAACGGCTACTACAACTAAGAGTGCAATATTAAAAAGAAATGACAATCCCATCATTCCGGTTGCTCCGAAATCGGACCATTCCGAGTTATAAAAATCGGGGGTAAAGATTGCAGCAAGAATTGAGAATGGGAGTGACATTGCCATTGGGATCAAAAATTGACGTATCGCCATGTGCCCCCAGGTTGCTGGAAGGCCAGAGTTACTTGAAACAACTTTCATTTTCAAGATTTGCTTTCCAGGAGTAAGTCCTTGTCCCCAAATCACTAGGCTCCAAATAATCCATCCGATAAAACAGGTGCTTAGGGCAAGTGCGATATCTAAGGCATAACCACCAAGCCGGTGTTGAGGCGAGGCTTTGGGATGGGATTCAAGAAGGTTCATGGACAAAAATATAGCAAGGTGCGGGGAATAATTAGCGAATCTTAGCTCTGTTGCACAAATTTTTTACAGCAGTTCTCGAAGTTCTACTTTTCGATTGCAACTCTTGGATGCGTTGCGCGCAAGCTCCTCAGCTTGAGCGGCGTCGTCGCACTCAATAATCCAGAAGCCACTGAGGTATTCATTACCTTTGTGAAGCGGCCCAACGTTGACCTCTCCTCGATTACTTC
>Ga0214923_10007480_pt1 | contig 11905 bp, 14 predicted proteins | sample LL1510_MetaG_FD_177993 | JGI IMG/M metagenome (GOLD analysis project Ga0214923, IMG submission 177993) | Freshwater microbial communities from Lake Lanier, Atlanta, Georgia, United States - LL-1510 | ecosystem: Environmental > Aquatic > Freshwater > Lake | place: USA: Georgia | collected... | reverse complement strand
TAGGCCATGGGACTTTTCGGCGGCGGCGGGAGTGCGGCGGGCAACATGGGAGCGGCCTCGGCAAGTGTCGCAGGAACGGCTGGCTTGGTTCCTGCTCCGGCGGCGGGGGATCAGGAAAGACTTTTAACGGGCGGAGCTGTTTTTAGTAACGATTTTATTCCAAACAACCCAAGCCCAGCATACGACACAACTCCGACATATTTTATTACGGGCGTTCCATCAACATTTGCAACCGGATTTAACAATGTAATTTACCTTTTGCCGGTCTTTATCCCGAAAAGAATTGTTAACCCAACAATTTATTTTAGATGCACTGGTCATTCGGTTGCCGGAACACAGGGAGTTAAGGTTTTAATTTATTCAGATTCGAGTTCATTACCATATAGTCTTTTATATAATTCTGGACAAATCGTCATCGCGCAAGCGGCGGCCAACTACACGCACGCCACGTCAGACCTTACGCTTGCAAGGGGAATTTATTGGGCTGGACTTGTTAGGAGTGCAACAAACATGGGAATGCTTTCTATTTCTCAAGGGACAAATGCTGTTTTCAATTTAATTTTTGGCATGACGGAAGATACATCGTTTGGGAGGGTAACGATTGGCCACGATTCCTCATACACCACACCGGCTTCCACCCTACCCACTGCAATTCGGGCGCAAAATACCGGATCTGCCGCCGGATACTTGGCCCTCAAGAGCAATGAAGCAATTTGGATGGGCATACGATGAAATATCTTTGTTTTATCAACGGAGTAAAGGTGGATGAGCGTTCTATTGAAGAAACTCAAACACAAAACATTGACCGAATTAGACAGCTTGCAAGTCACGCCATCCAATCCGTTGGCCTAGACGAGGCCACCCAACAAAACGCCGCTCTCGGCATCTACCCGCCAGAAAGATGCGAGGCCATCAAGTCCTACATCGCCGCCTGCCGAAATGAATACCTGCGCTGCAAGACTCTGATCCTCTCGTCCCAAACAAACGACGAGGCCGATGCAGTCCAGTTTGTCGCCCCGAGCGTGCCGGAGGGTCTTTAGCTGAATGAGCTGGCTGTTCCCACTTCCCCTGCGCCAACGGCTCGCCCGCTGGCTGCTCCGCTGGAGTTTGCGCTTCTCTCTGACGGCAAACGATTACGCCTGTTTTGCGGAGGCCGAGAAGTGCGCGGAACAGTCCAACGCAATGTCCAGGGAGACAAAGTATATAGGAAAGGTAAAGCACCTGCTCTCCGTCAACCGAAGCATAAAGCAGCTAGTGTTAGACGGGCGGGACAGGGACAGCATCGAAGCCGCCGTGGTTCATCTAGCCGTGGCCCTAAAATACCTTGAGGAACGGGCATGAGCGCAGACGAGGTTTACGATCTAAGAAACCGCATTGAGGACGTGGACCGAAGGCTGATTCGGATCGAGGAGCGTCAGGTAACTTTGTATAAAATGATTGAGACTTCCCTATCCAACTTTGGCGACCTAGCCAACCGTGTCTCGGCCCTGGAACACTTGCGGAGCCGTCTGGTTGCTGTATGTGCATTCATTGGCGCAGGCATGAGCCTGGCGTGGGACTTCATCAAATCTCGGTTTGGAGGTAACTAACGATGGCTTCACTAGCCAATCAGACAATTTCGACGAGCTATGGGCAGCTCCTTAAGACCGTCAACGCTGGCGGTATTGACGGCACTCTCCAGGCGATTGAGGACGGTGACGGAACAACCTCGGCGCTGGAGCTGTCCAGCTCTGGCATCAGATCCACCGGCACTCTTAATGCGGCCGGAGCCACCACCCTCTCCTCTACCCTTTCCGTTGCCAGCACCAGCACGTTTACTGGTGCGGCCACGTTTGGAACCAGCCTGACGGCTTCTACTGGAACAGCCACGATGGGCACCCTTTCGGTGTCTGGGCCTTCCACCCTGCTTGGAGCTGTCACCCTTGGCTCAACCCTAACCGCCTCAACCGGCACTGCCACGATTGGAACGCTCTTCGCATCTGGTCCGGCCACCTTTGGAACGAATGTAACAATCTCTACTGGAACTGCCACGGTTGGAACACTCTTTGCATCTGGGCCAGCAACCTTTGGAACCAGCCTTACGGCATCCACAGGAACCGCAACGATTGGAACCCTGTTTGCCAGCGGACTAGCAACCTTTGGAACCAATGTAACCATTTCTACTGGCACAGCCACGGTTGGCACGCTTCGTATTGGATCCGGGTCAAACCTGATTGCCCAGAGCTACGGGACGGCGGCGTTTACATCCACCACGCTTGGAACCTACACAACAGCCAGCGCATCCACGACAGGCACATTTGCGCTTACTGGAGTTGCATCTGGTGACTTGGTGATTGGCTCAATTAACTACACAGTTGGCGGTGGAATGCCGGTTGCCAACTTCCGCCCAGAATCCTCCGGGGTTGTACGATGGGTGGTTCTTAATTCTAATCCAGCCACACTCAGCACGCTTTCGTCTGGAACCATGTTTGCGACCGCTTTGAGGTATTCATAAAATGGCGATTAAATTCAATCGTTCACAGACTTTTGCCACTGGCGGAACCGTCACAGCCGCCGACCTACATAACCTTGTGGACGGAACCGACATATACCCTGCTCTCATCACCGACCAGGGGAATCTTCCGACAGTTTCAACCGCTGACAAACTGCTCATTGCGGACGTGGATGACACGGTAAACGCCAAAAGCACAACCGTTCAAAACCTGTTTGATGACGCCCTTTCCACGGGAACCTATACTGATGCCTATTTGAGCGGACAGCTTTCCTATGGCACGGCCACCGGGAACAGAACGGTAAGCACTAATGCTTCGATCACTACTGGCACAATTAATAACGCCACGCTTGGCACGACTACTGGAACGGCGGCAACTTTTACCTCCTCCACACTTGGAACCACCACGGCAACTGCCGCCAATATCACCAACGGAACAATCCAGACGCTTACCTCAAGCACGGCGACGATTACCAGCGGAACCTTCAGTGGTTTGCTAAATAGCTCCACCGGCACGTTCTCAGGTGCAATCAACAGCACCGCCGGGACGATTGGCACTGGAACCATCACAAATCTTTCAACCACTCTGGTTGGAGATCTTACCATCAGCACTGGATCTGCCACGGTCGGAACCCGAGTTGCCGTGGTCAACACGGCGCAGGAATATACTGCGACCCACAACTTCAACGCAACCAGCCTTACGATCAGCACCGGGACAGTTGCATGGAATCTTGCGGCTAATCAGGTGGCACGCCTTGAGGTGACAACCAATTCAACCTTGAGCAATCCGACCAACCCGGTTGACGGAGCAACCTATATGTTGATCGTCACGCAAGGCACCGGCGGAAACAACACCCTTTCCTTCAGCACCGCCTACAAATTCCCCGGCGGCTCTGCACCCGTCCTGTCAACCGGCTCCGCCGACGTTGACGTTCTAGCCTTCGTTTCCAACGGCACCGTACTCTACGGCGTAACCAGCCAAGACTTCTCCTAAACCCTATGCCTTGGCCCGTCCATCCGACCGGCTTCTTTGGGGCTAGGGGCGACTCCGACACCTACCGCATCGAGCGTAGCCTGCGGTTTAATTCGGCTGATTCGGCGTATTTAAGCAGGACTCCTGCGAGTGCTGGGAATAGAAAGACTTGGACTTGGAGCGGGTGGGTTAAAAGAGGCTTAATAGATGGTAATTTTAGGACATTATTTGGAGTAAATAACGGAACTGGATCAAATTATTTTGCGCTAAACATAACAACATCTGAAACACTTGCCTGCTCTGACAGCGCAAGTTATTATCGTTTTACAACACAGGTTTTTAGGGATCCTTCTGCTTGGTATCATATAGTTTGCTCAGTTGACACAACTCTTGCAACTGGATCGGATAGAATAAAATTTTATGTAAACGGATTGCAAATAACATCATTTTCAATATCTGGCGATCCTTCGCAAAATTCAGATCTTGGGATTAACCAAGCCGCAGAGCATGGAATAGGAAGAATTGCAACTGATCTTAGATATTTTGATGGCTACCTCACGGAAATTAACTTCATCGACGGCCAAGCCCTAACACCATCAAGCTTCGGCGAAACCGATGCCATCACAGGCCGCTGGAAAGCCAAGGCGTACAGCGGGACGTATGGTACGAATGGGTTTTATCTGAAGTTTGCTGATAACAGCGGAACGACATCAACCACGCTAGGCAAGGACTCTAGCGGAAATGGCAACAACTGGACTCCTAATAATTTTTCCGTCACTGCAGGCGCAGGCAACGACAGCCTTGTAGATAGCCCGACAAATTATGGGACGGACATAGGATTGGGTGGTGAGGTTAGGGGGAATTATGCGACTCTTAATCCACTAAGCATAACCTCTGGATCATTTGTTCAGGGAAACCTTAGATATACTGGCCCTTCTGGGTGGAGAAGAGCAAATGGCACAATAGCTGTATCTTCTGGAAAATGGTATTGGGAAGTTACTCTTGGCAATGCGCCTTTTGGAACAGGCGTAAGTAATTCATTTAATGCTTTCGGATGGGGTCTATCAACAGTATTTAATTCATCAGACTCAACAAATACGCAAACAAACGCAATTGCGCTTGCAGATAATCAACACTATAAAAACTTTTCTGGATCAGCAACATCTCTTGGGACGAGCTTTGCTTCTGGCGATGTTCTTGGTTGTGCAGTTGATCTTGGCGCAAACACATTTACGTTTTACAGAAACGGTTCTCAGCTTGTAACGGGTACAATAGGTGGTACTGCTGGACGAGAGCTTGTTCCGATCATCATAAGCTATGACGGAACTTACGGTGTAATGGATTGCAACTTCGGCCAACGCCCATTCGCCTACACCGCCCCCTCCGGCTTCAAGGCTCTCTGCACACAGAACCTGCCACAGCCGACGATCCAGAAGCCGAGTACGGCGATGGATGTGGTGACTTATACGGGAACAGGCGCAAGCCAGAGCATATCCAGCCTTGGGTTTTTGCCTGATCTTGTTTGGATCAAGGGAAGGAGCGGAGCCACGGATCATGCCATATATGACTCAGTAAGGGGAACAACGCTAGATCTAGCCTCTAACCTTACATCGGCTGAAACAACCCAGTCGCAGGGAGTTACGGCATTTAATAGCAATGGATTTACAATAGGAACCCTAGCCAAGCTAAACACAAATACATCCACTTATGTAGGCTGGTCTTGGGACGCAGGCTCAACCAACTCCACCAACACTTCTGGCTCCATCACCAGCACAGTCAGGGTAAATCCGCAGGCTGGTTTTAGTATTGTGAGTTATACGGGGACAGGGGCAAATGCAACGGTTGGGCATGGGTTAGGTGTTGCACCAAAAATGATTATTGCAAGAAACAGAAACTCTTCGGTTGCACAAAATTGGCAGGTATATCATTCAAATCTAACCAGTGCGTCATTTAGATTGCGGCTAAATACAACGGACGCACAGGATTCTGTTTCTGGAATTTGGAATAGCACAAATCCAACATCATCTGTTTTTTCCATTGGAACGGAAACAGGAGTTAATGAAAGTGGTAAAATTTTTATAGCCTACTGCTTCTCAGAAATAGAAGGCTACTCCAGGTTCGGAAGCTACACCGGAAACGGGTCGGCAGACGGGCCGTTTGTGTGGTGCGGATTTAGGCCGAAATATGTGATTGTAAAGGGCGATTCTGTTTCAAACTGGAACGCATTCGATGCATCAAGGAGCCAGACAAACCCGACACAGACAATACTCAGGGCAAATCTTGCAAATGCTGAAATAGACGGAGTTTCTGCAACGGCAGGAGTTTTGGATTTTTTATCAAACGGATTTAAACTCCGTGGTGCCTATGGCGATACAAACGCAAACTCAACAACATTCATCTTCGCCGCCTTCGCCGAATCACCCTTCAAATACGCCAGAGCAAGATAGGAGATAATATGTGGATCACATCAACCAATAACATCATCCGCCAACCTCAAGGCATCCGAATCGACGATGTCAACCATCCGGCCAGCATCTTCTGGTGCTGGAGCAAGGAACAGCTTGCCCAAATAGGGGTAAAGCCATACCACCCTGCCAGCGTACCCGCTGGCGAGCGGGTCACAGGCGCGTATACTGAGGAGGTGGATGGTGAGGTGTACGAGCGCTTTAATACCGAACCAATTCCTCAACCTGAACCAACTCCAGAGGAGCCAGTAAATGACCCTGTCTGAAATAGCCCAATACGCCGGTGAGAAGGTCGGCAAGACCGACTCCGACACTGTCACTTTCCTAAAAAAATCCGCTTCGCTTAATTACAGGCGCGTGTGGGCCTTCGCCCCATGGCGGGAAACCGTCACCAGTTCGACCTACTCCGTCTCCACCTCCACCCGCACCGTCACGCTTGGCTCCAACGTGGAAACCCCGCTGGCCGTGGCTTACGGCGACGAGGAGCTGATGGCGGCCGATCTTCCGACCATCATTAGTCAAGACGCCGACCTTCTTGACCTGGATCGCAAGGGAACGCCAACCGCTTATCTGTTTAAGGGAAGAAACACGGGTGGAACGGCTGAAATTGACCTTTTCCCCATTCTTGAAACCAGCGGAACCACCAGCCTTAAGGTGGTGGAAAAGTTAAAATGCCTTACTCGTAACAATTATGTTGTGGACTTCCCGCCCTCCACGGATGCCTTGGATGACGAGCTTCGTCTGCCCCACTGCCACCAAGTTGTCCTCGACCTTACCCACGCCGATGCCCTCCAGCGCGAAAGGCAGTATGAGAAAGCGGCCAATGTGACTCAGGCTGCTAATGCGGATCTGGCGCTGATGGCAAACTTTGAACTTAGCCAAGTGGGCAGCGTCAAAGTCATTACGCCAAGCAGCCTTGGGGAACTTCACCGCGAAGAAATTGAGTAGGAGGCGTAATCTGTGCCTTACTACAATTCAAATTTGGATGACCTTCTTGCCTTCGACGGCATAAGGAACTTCACGGGCGGGCAGGCCAGCGGCCTGCAAAGCGACAATCTTGCCGAGAACCAAGTCGCCCTTTTGGAGAACATGACCCTGTCCCCCAAGGGGCAGATTGAGACCCGTTACGGTTTTTCCAATTTCTGCACCAATGCCACCAGCGGCACGTCCTCGGTTGGGGGCTTATCCTATTTTGACACCTACAACACCGAGCAGCTTTTATCCGTGGCCAACGGAAGGCTTCACGCAATCGAAAGCAACGGAATTGCGACCACCCAGCCGGAGGACAACACCTGGACTGAATCCACATCAAATTGGTCGGCCACAACACGCAAGTGGGCCACTGGCTACGACATTACCCCGACCTACCGGGTGTCGATGGCCCAGTTTAACAATAAGGTTTATATTGTGGATGGGGAAAATCCGCTGTCCGTTTGGGATGGCGAAACCATCAAAAGGCAGGGCGGAAAGCTACGTTCCATCACGGCAACAACGGCAGGCTCCGGCTACACATCGGCCACGGCCAGCGTTACGGGACCAGACCTCGGAGGAACATACCCAACCATCGCCCAGGTTGGCTTGGCCGGTGGAGCAGTTACCGGGATCACCGTATCCGATGGAGGAGATGGTTACTCAACTTCGCCTACTGTCACCATCGTTGGGAATGGAAATGGAGCAACCGCCACGGCAAGGGTCAGCGCCCCTCCAGTGGGTCTAAGAATTTTGGCAGTTGTCGGAAACAGGCTGATTGGGGTTGGCTCCGGGCAGAATAGAAACGCTTTATACGCCTCCGATATTTTAGATGCCTCCGTTTGGGACGATGCCAACTCCATTGTGGTGGGCGGGGATGACGGGGACGAGATTACATCCATTGTCCCCTTTTATTCCAACCGTCTGGTGGTTTTTAAAAAGAACAAGATATTCCAAGTCACAATCCCGCCCGACATGACTTCGGCGGCGGATTGGCTTGTGGAGGTCTTATCCACCACGGTTGGGTGTGCTTCGGAAAGAACCGCCCTTCAGGTCAATTCCGACATCTTCTTTTTGGCCAATGACGGCATCCGCACCGTAACTCGCTCCGTTGCCGATGATTTTACTTCGGTGGGCCTTCCAATTTCCGAAATCGTCAAGGATGTCATTGCCGAGATCAACCAGCCGTCTATCGGCGTGGCCACAGCAATTTTTCACGATAACCGCTACCTATTGGCCATCCCTACCGGCTCCAGCGACACCAACGACAAGATCCTTGTTTACAACACAGTCTTGCAGGCGTTTGAGGGAACCTGGACGCCGGATGTGTTGCAGTTCGTCCAGACCAACTTTGCCAGCCTTGGCAAAAGGCTGATGGCCAAGGGATACACGGGAGCCATCACGCAGTACAACGGCTACAAGCCAACCAGCAGTTTGGTTGCGGCCGACTACAAAGATCAAGGCAGCGACTATGCCTCTTCCATCAGGACGCGGGACATGAACTTTGGCGACCCGTTCTCAGCCAAGCACGGAAGCCACTACGAGGTTATTTTTGATAAATCATTTTCCACGGATGTGGACATCTCGGTTCAGAGGGACACCGACAACAGCCCGATCTCTTCCGAGCCTAACCTAAACATCGCCTCGGCGGTTTTGACTCTTCCCTTTGCCTTGCCAGCCGTCCTCCCCCTTTCCGCCAACCGCAGGCTGGCCAGCGATCTTCGCAAATACTCCAAGTGGCGGACGCTCAATATCTCCATTAACTGCGAGGCTGGCCAGTTTGCGGTCCGCCAGATCACGGCGGCTGCCAATCCCGACACGATTGAGGTGCAAAAAACAGTATGACGGCGGTGGAATACCTTGAGGAGAGCGGGGTGCCAGAGAGCCGATGGCCAAACTTCCGGGCTTGGTACCGCTGGTTTGAGGAACGAGGTCTGGTTGGGGTGGTTAGAAAGAAGGATTCTGACGAGGTGGTTGGGGTGGCTTTGGCCAGATGCCTGCCCAGCGGAGCGTCTCCAAGCCACTACTGGCATGAGGAGACCGGGGACGACGTCTTTGTTGACTTGACCGTTTGCGGTGGTAGTAGTGATTCCGAACACATAAGGGGTCAAAAGGACTACCTTAAAAGCCTGCTGGTTATCTTGTTAGACCGATTCGGGCGGCGCAGGACGCTCACCTTCAACCGCAACGGAAAACGAAAGGCTTACGACTACGAACATTTTATGAGAAAGGCACTGGCTTAACATGGGCGGCGGACCTTCCATTCCCGCACCTCCTCCCCCGCCCGATCCGTTTGAGGCGGCAAGGGCCAATGCCCTTTTCTACCGTTCCAGCCTAGAGACCTACCTTGAAAAGTCTCCCGACTTGGCCGAGATGGAAAACAAGCTGCGGGTCAAATATATGCCCGAACAGCGCCAGCTTGAGCGCGACTTGCAGGCTGGCGACCAGCGTGCGGCCGTGCAGACGGGCTTACAGCTAGAGCGGGAGTATGGCGGCCAGCGCACGCTGGAGGGGTTAAGGCGCCAATATGAGGCAAGCCCAGCGGCTTTCGCCCTTAACCGTGGGCTTGGCGATCAAATGACCCGCCAGTTTGAGCGCCTATACGGCCAGAATCCTTACGGATCGGTTGACTCGGCGGTGGCGTTTGCCCCGACCCGTCCGCCGGTGGATTACCTTGGCAACATCAAGCCGCCCCAGATTCTTTCCCCAACCTACGATCTTGACCTTTCCGGTCTGATGGCCCGCAACGAGGAAGCCAAAAAAGTGACAACGGAAAAGTTCAAGAAAAAGGAAATTTAATATGGCCAGCGTTGAGCAATCCAAGGCAGAGGTGGAGCGGTTATTGGCGAAACTTAACGAAACATCGCCTGTCATAACAAAAAAAGCACGATACCAGACAGGCAGGGAAAGGGTTGGCGTAAGCATAAGATCGCCCAATTTTAGGCCAGTTTACACAGACATAGATCAGGCCGTTGCAAATCCAGAATATCAGAAAATCAACCAGCAGCTTTTCAAGGCCCAAAACAAATACCAGGACGCGCTTTTCAGCCAAGAGGGAACCTACAACACCCTGGCCAGCCAGATTGCCGCTCTGACAGGTGGCGGTCGCATGAACACTGGCGCGGCCCCTAACGCCGCCGTGCAGGGCTTGAACGCGGGTCGCAACTACGGCTCCAGCGACCTTGGAACAAGGCTAAACTTCCAAGTCTCCGACCAGCAAATCATCGACGATTACAACAATGCAAAACGCCTGCGCCTTGGCCGCATTGTGGAGGACGGCAATGCCCAGATTGCGGGGATTGGAGAACGGCTCAACACTGCAAACACGCTTCTTGCCTCACTTCCGTCTGGCGACCCACGCCGCGCTTCCAGCGAGGCTTACATTAAGGAACTTCAAGCTGACCTAAAATCCGTGCAAAACGCGGTAGTTACCGCCCAAGACCAGATTGCCAATTTCACTCCGCTCACTGTGGACAGCGAAGATGGTCTAAAGGAAATCACCTCTTTCCGCGAGTTTGTCAAACTTCCAGAAGAAAGGGCTTCCGACCAGCTCCGCCAAATTGACCCAGACCTGTACGAGACGGCCAAGGGCATTGGCCAGCGTTACCGCCAGATGGCAAACGAAGAGTTGCCAGACACGACTGATCCCAGAACCGAACAACTCCGTGGCGCTCTGGAGGACGAGGCGCTTAACCAGCTTCGCCTTGGTTCCACGCTTGACCAAGAGACCCGCCGTAATGTTGAGCAGGGTGTCCGTTCCGCCCAGACAGCACGCGGTAACATCTTCGGTATTGCCCCAGCCGTCGAGGAAGCCATGCAGACCGGCCTTGCCGGAGAGCAGCGGAAGCTCGCCCGCTACGGAGCGGCCGCGCAGTTCCTTGGCTCTGGCCAGACCCGCACCGATGCGGCACGGGAAAACCTAGCCTTCCGTGACACAATTCTAAACAACCGCCTTGGCCGTGCGGCCGATTTTGCGGCTTCTGGACCCTCAATTTACAACTTGGCCAACGCCCGTACCGGCCAGCAGCAAGCCGCCTTCCAGAATTACATCAACGCCAACCAATCCAACCCCGGCCAGTTTAACCCGCAGGCCAACCAGGTTCCCTTCTACCAGACCACCAGCCCGAACATCCCCGTGGATCTCACCCAGACGGCGGCCTCGATCTATAACCAGATGCAGGCCAGCCAGGCGGATATGTATGGCAGTCAGGTGGGGGCGATTGCGAGTAGTTATCGTAGCCCTGCCCAAAACTTTGGAGCAGTAGCCAGCGGATTTGGAAGCATTATGGGAGGGTTTGGAAAACTGTTCCCTGGCGGGTTCTAATATGGAAGACGATATCCAGCAGGACATAGAAGACAGGTACGATTACACGCCTGTCGTAAAAGACCCGGCAGACCCGACACGCGGAACCGTGCGTGGCTTGTTTGGAATGATGACAGGAGATCGCCAGCAACAAGTCGCTGCCGCAAGGCAACAGCTTGAGATGCAGGCAAGGGCGCAACAGGTCAACCGCATGAACAGCGCCTATCTGCTTCAGTCCAAGGTTGAGGAAGACAAATTTAACCGCAAATACCCAAGTATTGATGTTGCCTATGCCGATGGCGCAAAAATCAATCTGCGCGAACTTGCCAGACAGAATCCAGAATTAGCAGACCAGTTGCTTGCCAGTGAAATGGATCGGGCGGCCAGATTTGCCCAAGTCAAAAAGGCCAAGGACGACGCCGAGCTTGAGCAGGCCAGGGCCAGAATCGCCGCAGCGCAGACAAAGATTCAAGAGGAGCAGACAAAGCAGGCGGGGATATTCGGGCTTGGCGGACCCAATCAGAAGGTTATCGACGAACAAAAGCGCAATATCGAAAAAGAATCTGAGACCTACGGCATCCCGCTCGGCTCCGAACCAGAGGAAGCAACACCCCAACCAGCAGCCCAAGCGGGCGCAGCATCTTCATGGCTACGCTCAAAGCTGAAGTAACCGACCAAGACGAGCCGGTAGTCGAGGTGCCGTC
>Ga0214923_10007478_pt1 | contig 11908 bp, 12 predicted proteins | sample LL1510_MetaG_FD_177993 | JGI IMG/M metagenome (GOLD analysis project Ga0214923, IMG submission 177993) | Freshwater microbial communities from Lake Lanier, Atlanta, Georgia, United States - LL-1510 | ecosystem: Environmental > Aquatic > Freshwater > Lake | place: USA: Georgia | collected... | reverse complement strand
GAGTGAAACGAACTGAGCGACAGCGAAATAACACTTTAGTGTTATTGTGGTCATTTTTTTGTTTATATGTAGACACTCTTGCATATATAACATCGTATCTATTATCTTTTTTAATAAATTTAAGAACGGAATGTTCGTCGTAATCATAATAACCATTAGATAATTTAGTATGTTTAATAATATTATTTTTAGTATAATGATACAATGTAGTTCTACATATATTTAATAATTTCATAACTTCTCTTGCTTTCATTAATTAAATAAATATATAAATATAATTTTAAGTCATTTTAATACAGTTTGATATACTTTTATCGGTCAGATTCTATCTTCACAAAATGGCTCCAAAAATATGCTAAAAATAGGTTTAATAGTCTTACAAATAAAAATAATCTTAAATTAGTCTATAGTGTTGATGATTATTAAGTTTATATATTTTACAAAAAATTTAATATTTATATCTCCTACAAATATTGATTTATTATTGTTTTTATAAAAGCATTCACTTCTGCTATAAACTCAACACACCTTCTATATGTTTCATAGGATATATCAGTACTCCAATGAATACACTCTAGCGTTGTGGTTGAAACAAAAGACACCCTGAAATCACTAAACATAAACTGTATTGGATTCGTATGTCTAGAAAATTTAATAAAACCACCCCTTAATATTTCTAAAAATGAGAGTATGTCTCTACTTATCTCTTTAGTTTCTAAACACGATCTTCTTAACATTTCTAAAGTTATTTCATCCGCACGTGGTAATAAAACAATCATCTCTGGTTCTTCTGTTCGTTGTCTTTTTAAAGGACTATTCGGTATCCTTTCATCATTGATAAGACATCTAGAGACTGTGTGCTGAAAATCTTCTGGCTCCGCAACATGCGGATAAACTACCATATTTACATGAACGCCAAATGATACAGATGGACCATTTGGTATTTGAATTCGCAAAGAACTCATATTTTGTCTCTGTTCTAGTTCTATTTCGTGTTCCTGTCTAACAGGTAAAAATCGCTCTACAACAGGTCTTTCTAATTCTTCTGCTGTACCTTCTATTTCTACAGCATGTCCTCCTATTTCTACAGCAGCTACATCTGGACGTTCAATACTTGCACTTAGAAATATACTGCATATTTCCCTTGCTGGATGAAAATTATGATGTTTGCAGATAGAAACAATTATATTTTTTGATATTCGTAAAGTGTATCTAGTTTCATCAATAGACGAAATTTCTAATATTCTAATGGTTAAAAATCTATCTTCTAGTCTAATAAATATATTTTCTATAGGTGCGCCAAAAAATTTTGACAATGCTTTTTTGATTGCTAAATCTGCATCTGGATGGCGCAGAGTTGCATGTAGAAGAGCGTAGGTTGAAAGCTTACTTCTCAAAAACAAGGTCATCGTATGGTTATATATATTAAAAATTTATATTTTCAATTTTTCTAATAATATACCAATATTTTTATATTTTTTTAGATACAAAATATTTTATATTTTCTAATGTAAAATAATTATTATTTATTTTTAGCATACTAAATAATTTATCTAATCCAATAAATCTAGAATCTAATACTATATTCTTTGGATCTATTATTTTATGTTGTCTAAATAAACTAAAAACATAATGATGCTTACCAGAATCTTTTGGAGGTTTTGGTCCTTTATAATTTATAATTGTATTTCCTGTAAAAATATCATTTTTTGTTATATTTACTATTAACCAATGAATTTTATTTCCTCCTACCGCATCCGGATCAAACATTAATAAAGTATATAAACTCTTTAACCCATAATTTAGAATTATTGTAGGTTCTACAGATGATTCTTCTATAGATAAAAATAATTTATTTTTATATAACTTTGTTGAAGGATAAATTATTTCCATATTATTTAACCATTAAAAAATAAAATATTGATATGATTTATTAAAATTTTATTAAGGGTTTTTTGGCAGTCCAACACACACAAATTTTTTTGAAAAATGTTAAAAATGTTAAAAAAATAGAATAAAGTTAATATACAGACTAATTAACAAATTTCAAAAATACTGTTATATAAGTATTTTTGGCAAATTTACTGTTATATAAGTAAATTTGAAATCTAATTTTTATTTTATTTATTTTTATCATATTAAATATATTAACAATAATAATCAAACACTATATATTTTTCATCCATATTAAGTGGATAAATAAATATCAAATTACCAAAAGAAGTTATATCCATAGCAAAACTTTTAATAAATGATGGTAAAAGGAAACTTAAATATGAATTAATCATTAGTGTTTTAGGAATAGTATTTAATAACTTTTCTAAACTAGTATTAACATCTTTTTCTAGAATAGTTCTTATTTCATCTTCTTTATTTATAATATTAGATACATAAACTAAATTTCCTAAAGAGTTTTCATATTCAGCAAATATCTTTCTTGCATTAACTACTAAACAATATTCTTGAATATTTAGTTTTTTATTTATATAATATATAATTTCACTTGTTGTAAGAGTTTTAAAATTACTTTTTAATATCTTAATAGTTTTTTTATTCTTTTTTACTAAAAGATTATAAACATTTTTGTAATCAGCCCTATACAAAATTTTAACATTATTAAATAAATAATTTATTAAACTAACATCTAAATCGTAAAATTTAAATTTATAGTTTTTTATTTCTCCTTTACATACACCACCCGATTTATATATTTCATCTATCTTTTGTAATACTAAATTTATACTGTATGCATCGTAAAATAAATGACTGAAATTTACTATAAAATTATTATCTTCTATTATGATGTATATCTTTTTATTAGTACATGATTGTGTTATATTAGCTTTTGCTAATTTAATTATTTTATTCTTCTTATTTATTATATTTATTGATTTTATCAATTTATCTTTATCCACTTTATCATTTAATATAAAGTGAAAATCTAACCGCCGATTATATATAAAATTCATATATCATATATAATTAAAAAAATATTTGTCTGGTAGTATTTTTTTATTGTAAAACAACATTTGAAACTTTTCTTAATAACATATATAAAAATGAATAATTATATGAAAATACATTCAACATACCTAATGATTCTTTACCTTTAAAAAATGTTATAATTCTCAATAAAACAAGAAAAATATTATTAAAATTTATTTTAGTTTTTTGTTGTAAAATTAAACACAAACTTATAAATAATATTAACAACATTGATTCTTTCAAATATTCTTTAGAAAAATTAAAAACAGTTATTTTTTTATTTTTTGCTACATTAATTATTGGTTCATTAATCATAGCTGTTCTAAATAAAGAATGAAATCTATATTTCATTAAGTTATTATTATCAATATCGCATTTCTTATCAGTTATACATAGATTAACCGTTGTTGTATTATCTTCTAATGTTAAAACTTCATGATACCAAAATGAAGGTATTAAGAATAAATCATTTTTTTCTACAATAAATTCTTTTGTAGTTTCTTTTTTATTATTATTAAATAAACTAAGATTTATAAAAGGTATATTTGCTTGTGAGCTTGGTGGTGTTAATATAAATTTCTTACTACCTTCTAAACAGATATTTACTACATTTATACCATTACCATCATAGTGAAACTTTGTTAAATTATCTTTTTTATGTCTCCATATTCTTGATTGAGGATCACAAACAAAATTCTTTTCTTTTAATAATTCTTTTTTTGTTTCTTTATAAAAATTATAGTTATCTAAACACTTATAATAACTTTTAATTAAAGGATTATATATTATATTATTATTTTTATCTAATTCTCTGATTAATTGTTTAATTTCACCTTTATAAATATCATCAACAAAATTTTTAATTAATAGCGGTTTATTTTTTTTAATTGCTTTTATAACTTTTTCTATATTTGTATGGGGCATTTATTATATAAAATATAATCTATAAAATATATTTTATATGGTGGTGTGTAAATTATTTATTCTTTCTGCTAATTCTTCATAATTAGTATACACTTCAATTTTATAATTAGCAAAATCATGTTTTATAAATCTTTCTTCCATTAATTTTTCAATTAATAATATAAAATTATCATATACATTATTGTAATTATATATTAAAACAGGTTTTGAAGCCTCACCAATCTGATTTTTAGTTATTACTTCAAATAATTCGTACAATGTTCCAAAACCTCCAGGCAATACAACATAAGCATCTCCTAATTCAACTAGTTTCTTTTGTCTTTGGTCTATATTGTCAAATAAATAATCATCTTCAATACCTTCCTCTTTAAATATTCTCATATTACTTGATATTATAGTTCCTTTCATAGATATATATGTATCTCTAACTACACCCATTAAACCTACTCTTCCTCCACCATAAGCTATTGATATTTTATCTATATCTATTTTCTTTATTAAATTAGTAATATTTAAATTATATTCTTCTTTTAGGTTTGTTTTACCAGAGCAAAAAAATGTAACTGTTTTTTTCATAATAATATTTTATCAATATTTTATTTTTTTGTTATAAACTACCACCAAAAAAATAGATTTATAAAATTATAATTTTTATTTAGATTGTGATATAAATATTATTACAACAACAATACATAAAACAATAAAAAAAGGGAAAGTATTTTCTTTATTATGTGTTTTAAAATTTTCTAATCCACTATTATTTTCAATGTCAGGAAATTCTTCAGCTTCTACAATATCATTTTCATTTTTCTCTCCAGCATATTTTTGTCTTATTTCACCTTTGTAATATCTTTCAGCTGGTATATATTCATATGGAGCATAATAATTTACTGAATTTATAACTGGTAAATTGTCTAAATTTTGATTTACATGAATTGGATCATAATAATAATCATAATAATATGGATATGAAAAATATCTTCTATATTGTGGTCTATCAATTATTAAATTATCTAATTTTGGAAAATTATGTTTGTTTGGTCTTCTTTGAGGATATTTGTTAAATTGTTGTTTAGGATTTTTGATAAATTGTTTTTGAGGTTCTTTAATAAATTGTTTAGGCGTATTACTCAATTTATAATTACCAGCTACTATTTTATCTCTTCCAAGTCTAGATGGAATTTTACTCTTACTAATATTATTTATACTTGAAATACCTTTTTCATGATATCTACTAAATTCTTCAATATCATTTTCTCTATCTATTTTAAATATATCAGTATCTGGATTATTCATATTATATTATTAAGATAAAATATTAGAAATAAATATTATTAATTTTATCATAATAAAGATTTTCTAATTTTCCCCAAATTTTATCATTATTAATATCTATAATTAATTCTGTTAATTTATTTGAAAATTCTGTACTACTATCTATGGGTAATAATGATGGTAAATTATCAATACATATTATATCTAATTGATTATTATATTTATAAATTGGATTTTTAAATGTTGTTAAATGATAGTCTAATTTTATAGGATTATTTATAGCAGTTATATCACAACTAACATCATTTATTATTGATAATTTTTTAAAAGATTCTAAATTTTTATCCGATATTAACGTGAATTCTGAATCCTTTTCTAATTTTATACAATTTATTATTATATCATGATTTACTAGAGTATCTAATACATCATTTCTACCATAACCAATATATTTTATACTTAATTTATCTAATAAAAATTTACAACCTATACCACATCTACCATTTATACCAATTATACCTATTTCAATATTTTTAAAATAATCAACATAATTTTTTAATTCATTAATTAATATTCTATAATCATCCAGTGGAACTAAATTTACTAATTCTTTATTTATAGATTTGTAATAAAATTGTAATAAACTTATAGCTGTTCCAATAAAACCAGCCCAAAATCCAAATGCTATTAATCTCTTATTATTATCATCTAATAAATATTCTAAATCATAAATAATACCTTTCTCTTTTTTAAATTTTAATAAAATTTCAGAACTATTGCTCTGATTTTTATAAGTATGTGAAAAATATAAATGTTTATAAGCTAATGATTCATTATTATTATAATCTAATTCTTTTAAACCTATAATTAATGTTTCTTGCTTATTAAAATTATGTTTTGTATAATCATCAATTATTATACAACCACAACTTTTGTATAAATCATCTTTAAAACATCTATCAATAGAACTTTCAACATAGACTGTAAAATTATTTAATAATTTAAGACAATCTACTGGAATTATAGGAACTCTATATTCATTTAATTTATACTCTTTCCTAATAACTAAATTTTTAATTGTCATAATACCTTATATTAAATTTATAAAAATAAATAAGATTAGCAGATAAAAATTATAAAAACCACAGATAAAAATTATAAAAACCACAGATAAAAATTATAAAAACCACAGATAAAAATTATAAAAACCACAGATAAAAATATATAAAATTATTTGTTGTTATTATTATAATATAATTAGAATATAATGGAAAATATTAATAACAATATATTAGGTAAAAATTCTTTAGAAAAACATTACAAATATGAAAAAACATATAAAACCAATGAGACATATTGGGGTATTGGTATAGAAAATGAATTGTATTTAGAATTTGATAATTATATAAATTTTGAAAAATATAAATTTTTAAATAATCATAAAAGAGAAAGATATAGTGTGGATTATTATACAAATTATAAAACTGAATATATTGATGATATATTTAACTTAGTTGCTAAAACGTATGACGGTAAATTACCATTGTTATTAAACAGTCATTCAATGACTAGAACTGATAAATTTAATAATGCTAAAACATTATACACAAAATTATGTGAACCTAATCCTACTTTTGATGGTGAAACATTATGGGAATTCATATCAAAAAATAACTCCTATTTAAAAGATAATTTTGATAAATCATTTACTTTTGACGGTGATACATTTGAAATTATAACTCTTAATTTTTATAAAGCAACAGTTGATGATGTTATAGATGAATATAAAAAATATAAATTAGAACTAATAACTAATTTACAAAATGTTTTTAATCAACATGATATATTTACAGATTATGGTAAAATTGATTTTATGAAGAAAAATCATCCTTTTGCCGTTCATCTTACTAATCTTAATAATGTTGGTATTTTCAATAATGGAACTATTCATTTTAATATAACTTTACCAACTATGTTGGATACAGATGGACTTATATTAGATAAAGATAAATTTGTTAATATACATAAAAATTATATAAAATTAATTCAATTCTTTGAACCATTCTTCTTATCTATTTATGGTTCTCCTGATCCATTTTCATCAGTTAAACAAAACAGTTATGATAAATCAGAATTATTTTCTTCTTGTTCTCAACGTGGAGCTGTATCTAGATATATAGGTATTGGAACTTACAATACTGATGATATGAAAACTGGTAAATTGCTTTTTGATAATATAGATACTTTTAAAATATATAATAATGAGTTTGGATGGTATAAACAGTATTATAAAAATTGTGCTTATAATCAATTAGATAGTTTAGGATATGATATTAATTTTAATAAACATTATAATCATGGTGTTGAAATTAGATTTTTCGATCATATAACTGATGATGAAACTATTAAAGAAATATTAGGTTATTTAATAGTTTTAGCTGATTATTCGTTAGTATATAACATTTCTTCTAATCCTATACTTTCTGTAAATTGGAATAATCTTATTGTAAAATGTATGAAATATGGTGTTAATACAATTCTTGATGATAATGAATTAAATATGTATAATGACCTCTTTAATCATAAATTTACTAATACTAATATATCAAAACTTTTTTATGAAATTATTGATTTAATTAATATACCATCTTACTTTTCTAAATTAACTATGGCAAATTCTAAAAATATAATTTCAAATATAATTGATGAAATTATAAATACTGTTGAAAATAATGTTAATATAATAAATATAAATGATGTAGTAATTGATTTACCACCAAAAATTAATAATATTGTAAAAAAAAAAATAGTTTCATTTGAAAATTCTACAAATCAAATCGTAAGAAGAAATAATACAAGATATGAAAGTAAATGCTGTTCTATATTATAAATTTATTTATTTTCTAAACCATGGACAACAAGAACAATTAAATTTTACATTTGATACTTTAAGTGAAGTTTCTAATAAATCAAGTGAGCTATCAATAATTTTGAATATAGTTTTATTATCAATTTTATCAGTTTGAATAATTTTGAATTCAATAAGAATATAAATTAAAAGTTTAAGAACAAGTCCTACATCTGTAATTTTTACATTTCGTAATAATTCTGCATTTATATTTGTATTTAGAAGATCGGTTATAATTTTAACTATAATTGGTACATCATACAAATCTAATACTCCATCCTCAAACACTTGTTGTAAATTACTTAACATTGAATGTAATGGTAAAACACCTGCTACACTTGTATTTAAAAATGTTAATATATTACCAATTTTAGCATTTGTAGCTGTATCTATAACGATTGATAATTTGGTAATTAAACTCTGTATATAATTATTATCCATTATTAATGAACCTATCTTATCTACATGATTTACAAGTAAAACTTTTTGTTGAATTTGTGCTATATTATCATTAACTTTTTCTACATTTTCATGTAGTTCAATAACTAAATTAACTACGCCTACTGAAGGATCTTTTACTAATTCTATTTCAGGCTCTTTTTCTGTCATTTGTTTATATATTATATATATAAATAAATTATTCATTAAAAAATTGAAAAAAATCATAGTTAGTATAATTTAAAATGAAGTTTACCATACAACTTTCATCAAAACCTGCTACTGAGCCTGCTGAAAAGCCTGCTACTGAGCCTGCTGAAAAGCCTGCTGAAAAGCCTGCTGAGGAGCCTGCAGCAAAGGCAGTGCAAGGGGGGATCACCAAAACAAGGCGGACGTATCATGCGTCGATACCAAAACACAAGACAGATGCCTTGATACAAATCCACAACCTTGAAGACAAAATTTTTTGTCTAACAAAGGCTTTGGCAACGTTAAGGCTAACAATCAAAGAGACATACCATTATGCAAAGGAAAAGGATCTTGTTCTAGAGATTGAGCATCTCAAGAGGTTGAAAACAACGGCTAGCTGTGAATTCCAAAAGATGTGTGAGGTTAGAAGACGTTAGAGGAGGAAACAACGCACACGTTCAATAAGACATACAGGCTCTAAATTTTATTTTATATTTAGTATAAAAAATCTATTTTTTCTATTCAGACTTTGCCTCTAAAGTACGTTCAAAGTTCTCGTTGATGCGCATGTAAGTATGACCGTATGGCACATCAATTGCAGCTTGTTTGACAACGTTTGCCCTCCTGAAAATGGGCTCTTGTTCTTCTTTTGGAAGAGTAGCATCACATGTTTCTTTGCCTTCTCCATCTCCAAGTTTGACAGGCTGAACGGCTGTTCTTACACCATCAACGAAGACACGAACAGCTTTCACAGCCATACTAGCAGAAAAAGGGTCTTTAGTAACAGGCCAAGCTGTCTCAGAATCACCCATAAAACCTCCAGTTCCAAAGGTAGTATAACCTTTGTCTCTGGCTTCTTCAAGATCCTCTTTTTGGGAAATTTCAGACGCCATCATGGATCCGATGTATTCTGGATACAGGCTAAGAATTTGCTTGAATCCTCTAATAGTACCAGAGTCTTGACGAGCAGACTTAAAAAGGCTCAAAATTGATACTTGATGCTGTGTTTGTGGAACACCATCCAGCATTGGTGTAACCAGAGTATTTTTGGCAGCCTTCATGAAAACATGAGTACCAAGAGTATCAGGTAGCATAGGCATTGGTGCTGTTCCTGTATACCCTTGATGAACCAAACGGTAAAACATATAATGCGCCAAGACTTGAGAGAATTGAATTCCCTCAGGATTTTGGTCTAATTCTGGATACAAGCACATAAACACCATGGAAAGCTCGTGTGCGTGAGTTCCAACCGGTGGCACAATGTTTGGCATACCAAGAACTTTGGACAGAGTATGCCAAGCATCAAAGGACGACGTTCCAATACAATTTGGATAGAATCTGCTGGCGTACCACGTTTGAAAGAGCGTGAAAATATGGTGTCCCGTCCTGCGACCTGCAAACAGAGCCCCTTTCATTTTGGGACATGCTTCCATCGAAAAAGCACAGGATAGATGTTCTCTAAAGAGAGCTTCATAAAGCCAGTGACCAAAAGAAACACCTCTTTTGCGTAGATCATGATCCAATAGAACTTGGTATACCGCCTGCATCATTGACGTTTCAAGAAACGTAGACTTGTTCCAAGGTCCAGTTGCTTCAATATGAAGCTTGCCATCCTCTGTGTAGAAAACAGACAACACCACTTCTCCATCTTTAACATCAGCTGGATCAGTTTTACGATTGTAAATACATGTTCCAGGCCAGTAATCTGAATCTGGACCTACTCTTTCACCACGGATAAGAGATCTTGGAGCTCCTTCTGGTCCACAGATTTCGTCAAGGTTGTCACGCCAAAACCCTTCAATAGATCTTCCTGCAACAACAGTGGATATTATATCACGGTTGAAGAAGCGTTCTTGAAATCTAGAAAGAGCACGGATGACATCATCACGAATGCCACCTTCGTTAACTGCCAATTTTTTCTCTAAACCAGGAGTACGAAGAGACAAAGCAAATGTAACAACAATATCACCCTTTTCATTGAATGCTTTTCTGATTACTGGCGCCATAGCCAGCTTGTAGTAATCATTAGCAATTGTAGCAGAAGAAAAATCTCCTGTAGCTGCATTCTTCATGATAGCAAGAAACTCAAGTCTTTGAGACCAAAGATTAGCCTCAAAAGCCCTACGAACTGGATGCCCTGCAGGGAAAACATCTAAATCCTTTTGAGATGTTGCCCAAAAATCATACCAGAGCGGCTTAATCTCAGGTCTGACCTCTAACTCTAAAAACGGAAGCTCACTGATGAGACGACCATTGTCAATTTCTTGACCGTCATATATAAGACTATAGTATTCAAGAGGATATCCTCCTTGCGTAAGAACAGGCCATAAATCTGCTATGCTAGCAGAAGGACCAGTCTCATAACTGATAGTTGCTCCATTAACTGTGACAATAACCATGTTAATTTCTAATTCTTTATCAAGATCTTAATTATTCAATTTTTTTATATAATAATAAAAAACATTATTATTACAAGAATTTTATTATTTTATAGATATTATATAATAATAAAAATGTTAATTATTTTGGTGTTATTAATTGTGTTTATTTTATATATAAATAGTAATAGATGTGAAAATTTTGATAATAGTGAGAATTTAGAAAATAATAATATACATGATAAATATTATAAATGTACGGGTAGATATAGTATGTTGATTGGTAATTGTCAATAGGTATATAAATTACTTGGCATTTTATTTACAAACACTATTTTTTTTATGACTTTTTTTAACAATATCTTTTTTATCATTTAATAAATTTATTATTTCATTATAAACAATGTGCCTAAATTCTTCGCATCTTGTAATCAATTGATTATCTCTATATTCTTTGTCCCTTAATTCATCTAAATAATCAGCATCGCAAAAATTAATATATTGAATCTTTTTATTTATTATATTTTTAAGTTTTTCATATTTTTCATTATTTTCTTTCAATTCTTCAATTGATAATTTATAATAATTTACACAATTATCTATTATATCATTTATTACATTGTTATGATTTTCACTATAAATATCTTTTGACTCCCATCTACCATTATTATATATTTTAGCACATTTTCTATTTTTATCATTTATATATATATTATGATTTTCTGGTTTTTCAACATTTAGATATATATCTTCTATTGTTTTTGTGTATATACTTTTACCTGTTATTTTTGGATTACAAAAATATTTATTA
>Ga0214923_10007475_pt1 | contig 11912 bp, 9 predicted proteins | sample LL1510_MetaG_FD_177993 | JGI IMG/M metagenome (GOLD analysis project Ga0214923, IMG submission 177993) | Freshwater microbial communities from Lake Lanier, Atlanta, Georgia, United States - LL-1510 | ecosystem: Environmental > Aquatic > Freshwater > Lake | place: USA: Georgia | collected 2015-10-15 | reverse complement strand
GGTGTTGCTGTTGGTGTTGCTGCTGGTGTTGCTGCTGGTGTTGCTGTTGGTGTTGCTGCTGGTGTTTTCTTCAATGCTATATTATATAAATATACTTTTTCTCTAAAAAATTTAATAACTTCATATGGGGATTTATTATTATTCTTATATATATCAGTATTAATATTTCTAGGTACATCAATAGTTAATTGTACTATCATACATTTATCTCCACATAATGAGACATTTATATTTTTTATTCTATCTTTTGATATTGATAATATATTAGATATTATATTTAATATCTCATCTTTATTGATATATATATTTAATTTAAATTTAATTCTTTTTACTTCAGGGGCTTCATATATTTCATCTGTTGCATCTTCATCATCTAATCTTTCTTTAATTTTTTGTTGAGATAATGAATAATTATTATAATTTTCTATATTATTTAAACAATATAAAATAAACAAAACAATTAAAACTATTGAAATTATTTTTAATGTCTTCATGTAATTAAGAAAGATATTTATTTATCTTTCTTAATTTAAATTAAAATGGCGCAAATCTTTTACCTCCATTTAAAAATATTTTATCTTGATTGTTATGATCTAAAGATTTATATGTAGAAGAATTATCTTGTACGATATTTGAATAAGATTCATTTATTATTGGTGGTGATGGTGGAAAATTTTTAATTTGAGAACATACTTCTTTTTGAACATAGTTATTCATAATTACTTTATTTACAGTATCACTACATGTAATTGCAGTATCAATCATGTCTTTTGTATCAGTTGGTAATGTAGTACAATTAGTATTAATATTAGTATTTAAATTATTATTTTCATTAATTAAGTCAGTACATCCTTTTTGTATAGATTTACAAAAATCACTTGGTTCTAAAGAATTATAATCACATATTTCATTTTGATCAAAATCTTCAGTAGATAATAATATTCTATAAATTATTAAAATTATTGCAATAATTGATAATATTACAATTAAATTATTTATATCCATATTATATTTTAATAAAAAAAATTGATTTTAATTAATTTAATATAAATATAAATATATAAATAAATTAAAATGAGTGAATCAATAATTAATACAAATGATATAATAATTAATAAAAAAGATAAACTAAATATTGTTATTAAAACATTATGTAGAATATTCGTTGAACGTAAATATACAACAAAATCTTTAGATGAAGTAATTAGTAAAATATTACCATCAATTAATGACGATGAAATGTTATTTACAATTGATAATAAAAAATATGGTATTAAATTTATAAATAGTTTTTTAACCACAATAAAAAAAGAAGTATCTATTGAAAATTTTTTAACTAAAAATACAGACACTCATAAATTTATTATTATTAATAAATTAAGTGAACGTGCTATAAAACAAATTATAGAATATCAAAATACTGAAGTATTTACTATTGATGAATTATTAATTGTTATTATTGATCACAATATTGTTCCTCAGCATATATTATTATCACCTGAAGAAAAAGAAAAATATTTTACAGTATTTAATCATCATCCAAAAGATATGAAAAAAATATTACTAAATGATCCGATATCAAGATTTTATGGTGCTAAAGTTGGAGATCTATTTAAAATAATTAGATCAAATATTACATCAGGTAAAGAAATTGATTATAGAATTGTAATTCCAGGAGATATTAAATTAGATGAATAAGTTTTTACATAAATGATGATTCAGCAAGCGCAATTGCCTTTTTAGATTCTAAAATTTTTTTATTTTCAGCTGATTCTTTTTCTTCTTCCATTGCATCAAATGCATCTTCCCAACTTGCAAATTGAGTATAATCAACCTCTAATTTAAATACTGAATTTTCTTCATCGACATATTTATTTACATTAGTTTCCTCACCAGATAACTCTTCAATTACCTGGATTTTTGCTTCTGAAGGAACTGATACCTTTGGTTTAAATGTAATTTTTGCAACAAGTTCTTCTTTAATTTGTTCCAATGATCTAATATTTGATTTAACTGTATTTGTATATTCATCATCTTCAACATATGACGTCAGATCAATATCTTGAATAGTTTGCATATTGTACATTTCTAATGCTAACTTATCAATATCAATTGAATTAATACATTTCCAAATTGTTTCAGGAATTTCAGGTCGAACTTCATTCAAAATATAATTTTTAAATTCGTCTGATTCTCCATCTAATAATTCATTCATTCGTTCTACAGTATTACGTGTAACTACTGAATATTTAGGAATTAAAATATTACTAATATCAACACCAGCATAAATAATATTACCCTCTTTGTCATGCCCACGGCGACCAGCACGGCCACATGCTTGGTGTGCTAGTGTATTATCAATCTTTTCCAATGGTTTATCCGCACCAATAGTTCCTAATAACATTACTGTCTTAATCGGATAGTTAATACCAACTGCCAAAGATTTATCTGAAAATGTAACAAATGGAAATGAATTAATTAATTGCTGACACACACGTTGCATTGCGGGATCAATCAGCTTAGAATAACATAAAATACCATACTCAATACCAACCATAAATGGATGATCATAATTAATTTTGGTCACAGGGGCATGCAAACCCTTTTTAAGACGCGTATCTCTAGTAATTTCAGCATTAATTTTATTTTTAATCTTTTTCATTTCTTCATATGATACGGCAGTTGCCATAAATCTGCATTCAGGGTGCGATTGAAATACATTACGAAGACGCAGATTTTCAACATTATTATAAATTCTCAACTCTTTATTCGCATGCTTCTTACGTAATAGAATAATTTCCTCTTCGGTTATTTTAGAACCATACGCATTATTAAACTTCTCAATATCAATATTTATTTTAGGAACATACATCGGATCTGCAGTTTTATACCTAATCTTTTTCTCTTCATCATCAATATTTGTCATAATAAATTGCGTATACCATTCTTTTAATTGTGTTTTTACAGAATTTTCAAATAATGATTGTTTTAAATTGTCTTTTAATTCTTCAATATCCATTGGTCTACTACTCTTCTTTTCTTCTTTTTCCCCACTTGTATTATCTTTTGACTTGGGCTTATCACGGTCAAGTGTTATTTTCTTTTCCTCACGCTCAAGAGTCTCATAAAATGATTTAATAATTTTATTAACACCATTATAATCAGGATATACTAAATGCTGATAATCTTTTAACATAGTTAACATTGTATTAAATACAGTGATACATTCTTGAGAATCCATCTTAAAAATAAGCATTGGTAACATATTTTTATTTTTGCAGTCCTTAAGAATATTATATAATGACCACATAGTTAATGAGCTCATATTTACATTTGACTCGGATGAAAAAATATTTTTAAGAATTTCAGGAGATTGAGTTTTTAGAAATCTAAAAATAGTACTTTCAGATACATGTAATCTATCTAAAGATACAATCTCAGGTAAGGATTCATTTACTACTAACTCAGGAATAGTAACATGTTTAAATACTTCATCTCTCAAATTAATATAATCTTTAGGATACAAACCAATTTGTTTAAATTCAGGCTCTTGCAAAATTTCAGGGGTCATATGCTCTAACAGATTAATTTCTGAAATATTATTATCTTTTCCAATAAATCTCTTTAATTGATAAAATCGCTTATCTTCATAAACACCAAAAATTTCCTTACCAATAATTTTCTCTAACCATTGTTTCAATTCAGTAAAATTAGGAATAGTCGCAGAAAGTGCCATAATTGGAATATTGAAATACGTAGCAAACTTGAGAATATATTCAATGTAGTTACCAATTGATGGATCAACAATATTGTGAAATTCATCAAAAATAATATAATCAAAATTAGGTTCAATTGATCTATTTTTTAATAGCGTATAAAATTCAATAGGTGTTGCTACAACTACATTATCTTCTTTAGATGGATACTTTTTAAATGATGTACCCTCTGTTTCAAGTCTAACATTCTTAGTATCATCATTACGATCATGCAACGATGCTAGAATAATTCCCGTTAATTGATATGCCAGTGAAACAGAAGGAACAATATATACCACATTAGTATATGATCGAATAATATAAGTTGAAATAATTGTCTTACCCGCAGAGGTAGGCAAACTAAGCAAACCATTTTGCTTTTCATCAATAATTTTAATTGTATTTTTTTGCCACTCATCTAATTGAAATCCCTTTGGTTTGAAAACCCAATTAGGACACAACTTTGTAGGAAACTCATTAATTTGATAGGTATACCATTGATAATTTTTCAATTCAATATATTTAGTTACTTTATCAGAAACAACTTTAATTGTTTCATAATTAATAAAATACAAATAAACTTGGGCAAAAATATGCTGAGTAATTTTAATTTTGGGATTGTCAATTGGTACTAGTTTTATATTGTTACCAATTTTAATTGTTAATTTACTTACAAGTTCATTCATAAATTTATTATAGTATTCATTCCTAATTTTTGCATCAGTAATTTTAATAATTTCATTATAAAACATACCAATTGTAATATCTTCATCATTATTAAAGTCAGACAATGCAAGAAATCCATCCAATGTATTTGTATGTGCTACATTCTTTTTAATTGCAATATCTACTAGCATCTGTTCTTTCTTATCTAATACCTCAGTAGTAAAAATACTTTCAAAAGGAGGTGTAATATTAAGAATAGTTTTTAAACTATTCTTAATTTTTGATGGCGTACGATTATTATTTGTAATTTCTAATTTAAGTTTTTTATTCGTAATCTTTTCCATTAGTTTGTCCATCAGTTCAATATTTTCTTTATTGTCAGTTGAATTAGTAAGAAAATTTTCCCATAATTTATAATAAATATGCTTAATAAGAGATTCACTATTATCAATAATATCTTTAATATCAGTTAAAATCTTAGTTTTTATTTTAGGATCATGGAGTTTTTTATTAAAATCTGGTACTGATTTTGTATAATTATGTACATCTGCTTCCATTTTAATATTGGCCTCATGTTGATTAATTGGTTCAGTATTATTTTTAATTGATAACTTGGGAGGCAACCTACTGTTACCTGCCAATGCTAGAAGGGACGTCACAAAAAGCTGAGAAAGTTTAGTCGGATCCATTGTAAGCTTAATATGTAATTATTAATGTATTGATATATACTTGTATTTTCAATTTTTTATACTATAAATTAATTCCAGTCAATTACTATATACGACTCTTTATTTACACTATTAATTAAAGGTAATATAGAATCATCTATTTTAGATATATCATACATTTTCCCATCACTGCCTTTTGCCATTAATGTATGTGTGATAGAGCAATCGGGAAAAAGCTCTTGGAGTTTTATTAAAATATCGGGCATATTTTCAATAATTTTTGGATTACGTGTTATATTAATATTTTGCATACTAATATTACCACTAATTTGATAATTATATGATTTATCAGTCTTAGATCTAGCATGTTCTAATGCACGATTATAAATATCTGTAACTGTTTGATTAATAAATTGAATCCTGTTACCTTCATCATATTTCTCTTTAAGTTGTTGCATATCTACTCGATTCATGGGTTTCATTTTTATTATTAAATTATATATTGTATTAATTAAAATAATCAATTTTTATTTATAACATAATAATAATGAGTAAAAATTCAGAATCAAATATAATACAACCCCATATTTTTAAAATTAATAATCTACGATGTGCTTTAATAAATTATCCATGTTCAAATATTGTATCAACAGGATTTTTTATTAAAGTTGGTAGTGCATATGAAAAAATAGAAGAACGTGGGATTTCACATTTTTTAGAACATATGTTATTCAAAAAAAATAAATATTCAAAACAAATGACCAATAAATTAGATGAATTAGGTATATCTTATAATGCGGCTACATCTAGAGATTATACATATTATGAATGTCATGGAAATGTATCACAAACAAAACAATTAATATTTTTATTATTTATGATTTTTACAAGACCATTATTTATAGAAAAAGATGTTAATAAAGAACGAGATGTAATATTTGAAGAAATGAAAGGAGATAAAATGAGTACAAAAAAACAATTATTTGAATCAACTATAAGACAAATATATAATCAAAGAAATGAACATTATTCATTACCTATTATTGGAAATGAAACTACATTAAATAATATAAATGCTAAAAAATTAAAAACTTTTTTTGATACATATTATCATTATGATAATGCTACCTTCATTGTAGTTGGTAATATAGACATTTCTATAATAACTAATTATTTAAAGAAATTAATTAATAAATATCCTCGAACTGGTATTAAAACCCATGATATTCAATTTAATGATATAGTTACACAACCATCTATGTATATTAAATCAACACCAAATCCATCTCAAACAACAATGATGATAAATTTTTATGTATCAGGTATTACTGAATTACAAAAATATCAATTAAATTTATTACATCATATTCTTACTGGTAATTTTATGAGTATTTTATTTAATGAATTACGTGTAAAACGTGGTTTATGTTATGGAATAGACAGCGATAGTATGTTAACTAAAAATGGTGATAAATATAATGGTATGATATTTATTAAAGTAGATGCAGATCCAAATAATATAAAAGAATGTTTAAAATTAATTTTACAATTTATATTAACAAAAAAAATTAAGAGAACATCATTTTTAAATTCAAAAAAATCATTACATAATATAATTTCATTTTCATTTCAAACATCAAAAGATTATTTGTATTTTTATGGGAATATGATATTAAATAATGAATCAGTAATACCTTCTAAAATAATTAAATTATTAAAATCAACTACATTGAATGATATAAATAATTTATTAAATATAATAAAAAAAGGTAATTTATATGTTAATATGATTGGTAAATATGTTTCTTAAATTTATTTTATAAATCTATATTAATGAGTAGATTTATAAATTATATTCCTGTTACTAATTATACATGTACTTATAATCCGAATCCAAATTATACACAAGATTGTAAAGGTGGTCGTAGTACATCTGGTACTAGTACATCTGGTACTAGTACTAGCGGTGGTAATAAGGCACCTACACCTACTATATTACCTAATATAACTAAAGAATTCACATTATATCAAAATAAATTACCGATTACCATACCATCAATCGTAAATCCTATGAAAGATTCAAATTATAAATCTGACCCTGATCCAACTGTAACGAATTATTGGTTACCAACACCATCATATAGTGATAATAGTGCTATATATGATAATAGTGGTAATGCACATAAACAAACTGATATAACTAAATGGGATGGTTTTAATAATGCTATAGCTAAATGTATAGAATTAGATGGTCAAAATGGAAGAAAAAATTGTTATGCAGTATCAGTTCAATCTGATTTTGTAGGTAATTCATCTGCAGATTCAAGATTAGATCATACATTTAAGTATTTTTTAGTAGAATTACCAACAATTGAAAAAATTAATCCAAATTTTGCAATTGGAAAAGAAATTGATAACAATTTTTTATTTTGTCAACCTCAATTTTATACATGGGTAAAAAATTCAAGTACAGGGGTTTATAATCGACATGCACCAGAATATAGACCATCTAATACACCATCTAGTACAACATCTACTTCATTTAGATTATCATGTCCACCAGAAAGATATCCAGAACAACAAAAAGAAGAAGATAATGCTAATTTTTTTAAAAAAAAATCAGATGATGATTCTGATGCGCCATCGACTGCTGTTCCAATACCTAAAGCACCTAAAGACCCTAAACCAAAAGTGGATAATACAAAAAGAAATATAATAATAGGTGTTGTTGTGGCAATTATTGTATTAGGAGGTGGATATTATTGGTATACAAATTTTGGACCAGGTGCAACACAAAGTGTAAGTACAGCTAAAATAGTAACACCTGCAATTCCAAAAACAGTTAGTGCCACGATTAAAAAAACAAAAGGAGGATACTTTTTTTATTAAACTTGAAAATTTTATTATATATAGATTAATTTATATATAATAATAGATACAGTAAAGTACTACAGTTAAGAACACTTTTTTAAAAAAGTATTCTTAACGTTGTTAGCACAAACGCTACAAGTCAAATTTACCAGAGTTCTTAACTTCGGCATTTGACGATACTATGAAATTAATAATAGTAGAATCACCTGGTAAAATCAAAAAAATATCAAGTATTTTATCAGATGATTATTTAATTAAAGCATCTGTGGGACACATTAGAGATTTAGATAAAAAAAATTTATCTTATGATGAAACTACATTTGAAGCTACATATGAAATTATGTCTGATAAAAAAGACGTTGTTTCTAATTTAAAAAGCGCTGCTAAAAATGCAAGTGTTATATATTTAGCAAGTGATCCTGATCGTGAAGGTGAAGCAATTTCTCAAGGTTTAAAGGAAGTACTTAAATTAAAAGATTATCATCGGATAACTTTTAATTCAATTACAAGTACTGCTATTAATCAAGCTATAGACACCCCTAGATTAATTGATGATAATTTAGTAGAAGCACAAGAAACTCGCCGAATTTTAGATCGGATGTTAGGATATAAAATATCACCTGTTTTAATGAAAAAATATGGATCTGGTGCTCTAAGTGCTGGACGTGTTCAATCAGTGGTGGTTAGAATTATGGTAGATTTAGAAAATGAAATTAAAACATTTCAACCTGAAGCCGAATTTAATGGTCATGGGGAAGTAAAAATAAATGGGAAAAAGATTGGATTAAATTTATATTATAAAAATAAATTATTTCGTGGTTCAGAAGAAGATGCTAAAAAAATCTTAAAACGATTAATTGATAGTAAATATGAATTAGTAGAATTAAAAGAAAAAACACGTGAACAACATCCACCACCTCCATTTATTACATCTACATTACAACAAGAAAGTAGTAATAAATTAAAATATGATCTTCAAAAAACTATGAAAATGGCTCAAAGTTTATATGAAGCAGGTAAAATTACATATATGAGAACAGACAGTCCTAGTATTTCTAAAGAAGCAATTAACCCAATTAAAGATGTTATTACTAGTAAATACACGGCAGAAAATTATAAATTTAGAACGTATCAATCTAAAAGTGCTAGCGCACAAGAAGGCCATGAATGTATTCGACCTACTCATCCTGAAGAAGATTCGGATGACTCAAGTTTATATAATTTAATTTGGAAAAGAACAATTGCTAGTATGATGACATCTGCAGTTTATCAAGTATTTGATGTAACTATTAATTGTTCAGGTGATCCTAATATTACATTTAAGGGATCAATTGAAAGATTACATAAACCTGGGTTTTTATTAGTCTATGGAGAAAATACAGAAGATGAAATTACATTAGATTCATCAAAAAAAAGTGTGAAAGTTACAGGGATATATATGAATGAAAAAATTAGTTCACCTCCTGGAAGATACGGAGAAGCATCTTTAGTAAAGGATTTAGAAAAATTAGAAATTGGTCGTCCGAGTACGTATGCTGCATTAATTACTAAAATAAAAGACAGAAAATATATTGAAGAAAGAGATCATGATGGTTTAACATATGATCAAAAAATTATTAAATTAAATGATTCTAATTTGATTGAAGAATCTAAGCAAGTTACATTAGGTAAAGAAAAGAAACGATTAACCCCAACTGAATTAGGTTTAAATATTACTAAAATTCTAATAGAAATGTTTCCTCAATTTATGGATATTCATTTTACCGCCCAAACTGAGAAAATATTAGATGAAATTGCAGGTGGGAAAAAGAAAAAAGTTCCTATTTTAACTGAATATTGGAAAATATTACAGAAAAATTTAGAATCAATATCCTCTCTAATTATTAGTAAACCCGAGGGTATTGAATTAGGTGAATATAAAGATGGTAAATTATTAATTGTTACTACCCGTTATGGATTAGCGGTTAAATATGAAACTAAAAACAAAAAAGATCATAAATATGTAAGTATTACAGATAAAGATATTGATTTGCCACAAGCTATTTTACTGTTAGAAAATAAAAGTAAAACAAATGAATCTAATGCAAATGCAATTCTAATAGGTGAAGAAGGAAAATGTAAATATTATAAAGATACGTCTAAATATGGTGATGTAATTAAAAGAATATCTGGAGATAATATTGAATATCGTAATATTGATAAATATACTAAAGAAATAGATATGGATTTAGTCAAATTACTATTTTCGTATCCAAAAAATATTAATAAGAAAATTAGTTTGTGTTATAATTTGATTAAAGATAGTTATTATTTAAAAGAAGATAAAACATATGTCAGTGTTCCTAAAAATAAGATAGATTCATCAAAAGAAGACCTATTAGAATTATTTGCTGCAAATAAGGATAAAGCAAAAAAGAAATTTGTTAAGAAATAATTTTATTTAATCGCCCTGGTAATAATATTTGAGCGTTTGACATTCTTAATGGTATATCCATAAAATTATTTATATTATTTAAATTTAAGTAAATATCACCATTTCTAGAATCAATTGAAACATCATTATTATCACTATCAATTAACCATATTAATTTAATATTATATTTTTCTTCTAGTAATGATATTGCTAAATCATTACTAGAATTATCACCACCTACAATATATACATCTATTTTTGCTATATCATTAAATGTACTAAAAAATATATTTAATGGTTCAATTGTTGTTGAATCTATATGTGCTAACATTGTTTTAGTGCTAATTGGATCTCTCATTATAATACATATACATGGACCTAATCCATATGTTCCGATTATAGGATGTTCTGAAGTTGCAATATAATATTCTTTTTGATATACTGGAAAAATAGAATTAAATGGTATATTATTTTTTATTATTACATCTGATGTTTTATATTTTATTGTTTCTAACACTCTATTAACATAATATTTACAATTATATGTGTGTGTAAGTTCAGTTATTAATGATCCACTAACACAATTACATAACTTACATTTAATAATTTTATCATTATATGTATTTCTTAAATGTATGATATCTTCTGTATTTATTTTTATATTTGCAGGTTTAATTAATTTAGATTTAATCATATCAAAGTTCATATTCTAATCGTGAACTAACAAGCTTAAAGTTATTTTGAAGTAAATATTGATATTCTAAATCATATGTTGAATATATTTCAATTTTAGATAATCTACATATATAACATATTTTTTTCAAGATATTAATTAATATATTATTGGTAAATCCACATACTGTTTCAATATAACAAGTATTATTATCTGTAATTATAAAATTAATAATAGATTTTACTTTATCCGTTAATATAAATATTGTAAAAATTATATTAAAGCTCCCTATATCTAATTTAGCTCGTGCATGGTAATTATCTTGACATAATTCAATGACATTATTTCGTATTGTTTTATACTGATTTGTAGTAGCTTCTTGGATATATGAAAAGTCATATTTAATTATATTTAATAATTTTGTATATTTAGCTGGAATTGGCTTATTATATGTATTAAAGTAATAATATATATTTTGCATTTGTGATAATTTATACTTATATTTTTTTAGTTTATAATCCATATTTATATATATTAAAAAAATTGAAAAAAATAGTGTATATAAAATCTATTAGTTTCCAGTATCACGTTTCATACTAAAATGGCTTTTAAGAGTTTGACAAACGTTGGCGGTGGCGGTTTCTCGTTTAGTTCCCCAGCTTCGGCTCCCTTGCGTCGCTGTGATGCGCTGGGTGGTGGTGGTGGCTTCACATCGCTTTTTAGCGGTGCTAGCGCTAGCGGTAGCAGCGGGTTTACATCACTGACCAACGTGTCAGGTCCCGAGCCCGCACTTCGTCGCTGTGATGCGCTGGGTGGGGGTGGCTTCTTCACATCGTTTTTTAGTGGTGGCAGTGGCGGCAGCAGCA
>Ga0214923_10007474_pt1 | contig 11913 bp, 10 predicted proteins | sample LL1510_MetaG_FD_177993 | JGI IMG/M metagenome (GOLD analysis project Ga0214923, IMG submission 177993) | Freshwater microbial communities from Lake Lanier, Atlanta, Georgia, United States - LL-1510 | ecosystem: Environmental > Aquatic > Freshwater > Lake | place: USA: Georgia | collected... | reverse complement strand
CCGAGGTGATTCTGGTTGCCGTGGATGCCCAGGGCTCCATCACCATTCAGGGCCAACCGGTCCCGCCCCCTTTGTTTGAGGAAAAACTCCGCGAGATTTCTTCGGGACAAACAGATAAAAAAATCCATTTTCGAGGGGATCGCGGAATGGATTATGGGCTTTTCGTTGAACTGATGGACCGTGCCCGTCATATCGGGTTTACCCAATTCCATCTGGTGCACGAAACAAAACAATAATCTATGACCCTCTCCCATCCATTCCGGACCGACTCTTTCTTTCTTTTGGCGGGCCTGTCCGCCTCTGCCGTGCTTCACGCCAGCCTGCTCTTTTCTCCCCAACGTTTCTCCGTCCCGCAGGATCACGCGGTTCAACCCTCCGATTTTTCCTTGGAAATTTCCCTGATTGAACCCTCCGCTGGCCAACCGGTATCCATAAGCGACTCGGTGATGAACACCGACGAAACCTCTTCCGAGGCCACTTCCCCCACCTCCGAGTCCTCCTCCGTCCCTACCCCGATCACTCCGGAAATCTCACCTCGTTTCACCCCCACCCCAGCCCCCACCCACATGTCCTCCACCCCTGCAAGTTCCACAGTTCTGGCCCGCCCGGACGTATCCCACAACTCTCCCCCTCTTTATCCGGAACAGGCGCGAAAAAAGGGTTGGAGCGGATCCGTCCTTCTTCGGGTGCAAATTTCTTCCCACGGAGCCGTCGAATCCGTCAACCTGATCCAAGGATCAGGCCACGGTCTTCTGGACCAGGCCGCGACCGCGGCCGTGCGGCAATGGCGGTTTTTTCCCAAGATGGTCGACGGACAACCGACCTCCTCCGTAGTGGAGGTTCCGGTGAAGTTCTCCTTAAAACGCTGATCAACCAATCTAACCTTGGCTCGGGAGCTTCCCCCGCCTAGGTTGAGGGGCTGGTGATGAAGATTTCCCTGGAAAATGTCGGAGGATGCCGTCGCCGCGTCAAAGGCGAGATTCCTGCCGATCACGTCCGTAAAAAAGAGGATGAGGTCGCCCAATCCTTCCAAAAGTCTGCCCGCCTGCCCGGTTTCCGACCCGGCAAGGCCCCTCTCGACATGGTTCGGCGCCGTTATGCCCCCGATATTCAAGCCGAGCTGAGGGAGAATCTCCTCCGCGAAGGTCTGCGCCACGCCATGGAGAAAGAAAAACTCACCTTGGTGGACGATCCCTCCGTGGAAGAGGCCAATTTCGAAAAGGACAACAAATTCAAATTCATCCTCCGGGTCGATCTGGCCCCCGAATTCAAAGTGCCCGCGGCCAGGGGACTCAAAATCCCCAAAAAGTCCCCTGAACCCGTGACAGACGCCGATGTCGCTTCCGCGTTGTCCCGGATCGCCGAACCTCACGCCCATTTCCACACCCTGCCCGCACGAGCCGCCCAGGAGGGTGATTTTGCCGTCATTGACTTTGAGGGTACCTGCGGAGGCAAAAAGATCATCGAACTGGCCCCGGAATCAGGCCAAGTCGCAGGTGCCAAGAAACTTTGGCTTTGGCTGAAGCCTGACTCTTTTCTTCCCGGTTTTGTCACGGGTCTTTACGGGATCCAACCCGGCGAAACCCGGACGGTGGAGGTAAAATTCCCCGCTGACTTTCCCCATGCCCCGCTCCGTGGCCAGACCGGACGCTATGAAGTCACCCTGCACGAACTCAAGGAGAGGCATGTGCCTGAGGTCGACGAAACCTTCTGTCAGGAGAATTACAAACTTCCCAAAGCCGAAATTGAAAAAAGAATCCGGGAAGATCTGGCCGCCTCCCGTGAGTCGGCCATCCGTTCGGAAGAATCCCGTACCATCACTGAAACCCTCCTCAAATCGACCAAAATGGATGTTCCCGAGCCCCTCCTCGAGGAGGAGCGTCGCCGCTTGGTGGCCCGGTTGGTGGAAGAAAACCAGCGCCGGGGCGTCTCCTCAGAGGAACTGATCAAACACAAAGACGAAATTTTGGCCACCGCCGGGCGCAATGCGGAGGATAACGTGAAACTCTCCTTTCTCCTGCGCAAGATTGCCGAGGCCGAGGACATCAAGGTGACCGAAGAGGAGGTGTTTCATGAGGTGGCCCATCTGGCTTCCCACTCCGGTCAGGATGTCCGTCTCTTTGCCAAGCGGTTGCAAAAGTCCGGATCGTTACCCTCACTTGCTGACACTCTCTTGCGCAGAAAGACGGTTGATTTTCTTTTGCACCATGCCATCCGTAGTTAGGTTTTGGACATGAGCGCGGACCCCAAAGCCGATTACTTCGTCCCCAGCGTCATCGAACAGACGGGGCGGGGCGAACGAGCCTACGATATCTACTCCCGCCTTCTGAAAGACCGCATCGTCTTTATCGGCACCGCCATCGACGACAGCATGGCCAACTCCATCATCGCCCAACTCCTTTTTCTTCAGATGGAGGACCCGAAGAAGGATGTGAACATCTATGTCCACTCTCCGGGTGGTTACGTCACCGCTGGATTGGCGATTTACGACACCATGCAATACATCACCTGCGATGTGGCCACCTACTGTATCGGTCAAGCCGCCAGCATGGGAGCCGTCCTTCTCGCAGCCGGCACCAAGGGCAAGCGCTACTGCCTGCCCAACGCCCGCATCATGATCCACCAGCCCCTGGGGGGAGCCCAGGGTCAGGCGACCGATATCAGCATCCAGGCGCAGGAAATTCTCCGCGCCAAAAAACGCCTGAACGAGATCCTTGCTCACCACACGGGCCAGAAATTCGAAACGGTGGAAAAAGACACCGACCGTGACCGCTTCATGTCGGCTGAGGACGCCAAAGCCTACGGCCTGGTCGACCACGTCGTCAGCTTCCGCAAGGACTCGCAGCCCGCAAAATAGGATTCGGAGCCGCCATGGCCCGCCCCACCCATCTCACTCTTTGCTCTTTTTGCGGCAAGAGCCATGCCGAAGTAAAAAAACTAATCGCCGGTCCCGGCGTCTACATCTGCGACAACTGCATCACCCTTTGCACCAACATCCTGAATCGTGAAACGGCCGGCGACCCCACCAAGCAACCCCTGCTCAAAAAGCTCCCCAAACCGCGGGAAATCCGGGCGGAATTGGACCGCCATGTCGTGGGGCAGGAAAGGGCCAAGCGAACCCTCGCGGTGGCCGTGCATAACCACTACAAGCGCGTCCGCGGGGATCAGTCCGACACCCTTCCCACGGATCATGCGGACGTGGAACTGGAAAAGAGCAATATCCTCCTGATTGGACCCACTGGATCCGGAAAAACCCTCCTCGCGCGAACGCTCGCACGGATTCTGGACGTCCCCTTCGCCATCGCCGATGCCACCTCCCTGACCGAGGCCGGTTATGTGGGGGAGGATGTGGAAACCATCATTCTCCGGCTTTTGCAGAACGCGGATTACGACGTGAAACGGGCGGAGCTCGGAATCGTTTACATCGACGAGATTGACAAAATTGGCCGCAAATCTGACAGCGCCTCCATCACGCGGGATGTTTCCGGCGAAGGAGTGCAACAGGGATTATTAAAAATCCTTGAAGGCACGGTTTGTCAGGTGCCACCGCAGGGTGGACGCAAGCACCCCCAGCAGGATCACATTGCGGTGAACACCCAGAATATCCTCTTCATTTGTGGGGGCGGGTTCGTCGGCTTGGAGGAGATCGTCCACCGGCGAATGGGCGGTCGTGCCTTGGGTTTTGGCTCCGATCTCAGCTCCTCCAAGAATGTCCAGGAGGATGGTCTTGGGCTCCTGCGCTACACCGAGCCGGACGATCTGCTGCGTTTTGGCATGATTCCGGAGTTCATTGGCCGGCTCCCCGTATTGACTCACCTCAGCCCGCTAACGGCGGACGAACTCATCTGTGTTCTCACCGATCCAAAAAATTCCCTGACCCGGCAGTATGCCAAGCTCCTCGGCATGGAAGGGGTGAAGCTCAACTTCACCCGGGATGCCCTGCGCTGCCTTGCGGAGGCGGCCCTGAAGAAAGGAACGGGCGCACGGGCTTTACGGAGCCTGCTGGAGGGAATGATGCTGGACCTGATGTACGACATCCCCTCGCGCGACGATGTGGAGGAAGTGATCATCAACCGCGCGGTCGCGGAAGGTCAACGCGGCCCGATCATCAAACGCAAAGAGTCGCGCAAGGCTGCTTAGGCAATTTTCTTAAGTCCGTCTGACAACCGCTCCCAAAGCTCCTCCATCCCCTTCTCCGTTTCGTCCCCCATGTGGGAAACACGGAAAGTCTGCCCCTTGAGCTTGCCGTAACCACCGTCAAAGATCGCCCCGTGGTTCTCTTTGAGCCAGGCAATCCACTTGGCCACATCCACTCCGCGGGTGTTTTTACCGCAGGTCAGGCTGAGCGACTCGTATCCCTTCTCCGGGAAAACGTCGAACCCGTGGGCCGTCAACCAAGCACGACCCCGTTCCGCATTCTTTTTGTGCCGCGCATGCCGTTGGACGATTCCTTCCTTTTCCATTTCGGCCAGCTTCACCTCAAGGGCGTAAAGGTGGCTAATGGAGGGCGTGCAGGGGGTCATGTTGCTTTCGGCCTGCTTGCGGAATTCCAGGAAATCATAGTAGTAGCCGCGATCTTTCAGCTTTTCCGCCCTTTGATACGCCCGTTCGCTGACTGAAAAGAGGGCCGCGCCGGGGGGCAAAGCCAAGGCCTTCTGGGTCCCACAGAGCATGACATCGAGCCCCAGTTCATCAAAGGGAATCGGCATGACACTGAAGGAGGAAACGGTGTCGGTAATCAGCATCACCTCAGGAAACTTGGTGCGGATCAGGCTGGCGATATCTGCCAAAGGACTCAGCACCCCGGTGGAGGTCTCATGATGGATCAAGGTCAAGGCATCGTACCCTCCCTTGGAGAGTTCCTGCTCGATCATCTCCGGCTTGATCGCTTGCCCCCACTGCACCTGGACCTTACCCACCTCCTTGCCGCACTTCTGGGCGACATCAAACCATTTGTCGGAAAAAGCCCCGTTCATGCAGACGAGTACCTTTTTTTGCACCAAGTTCCGTAGGGAAGCCTCCATCACCGACCAGGCCGAACCGGTTCCCAGAAAGACGGGTTGCTGCGTCTGAAAAAGTTTTCGCAAGCCGGGCTGCACCCGGGCGTAGAGATCCTGAAACCCCTTGCCCCGGTGGCCAATCATGGGGCCGCCGAACGCCTGTCGCACCTCAGGGGAAATTTCGACGGGGCCGGGGATAAACAATTTGATATGGGGCATGAATAGGGTAGATAGGGAATCTATGCCTTTTCGCAAACTTATCCTTTTTTGCCTCCCCACTCTGCTGGCGTTTCCCCTCCTGCAGTCCCAAGTCAATTCCCGCGATCCCAATATGAGTCCGACTTTCCAGACCACCTGTGACAACGAGATTAATAACGAGCCCGTGGCGAAAGCTGTCCCCGTGACCCCCACCGATAACACGACACAAACAAGCTCAACTCCGGCGGTTCCTGCCCCTGCCCCGGACAACACGAACATCACGGTGGATCAGATCATCAAAAACGCCATCCGACGGGATGAGGAATTGAGGGAACTACGCGAAGGGTTTACCTACCATCTGAAATTGGTGACCGAGCGTTTGGATGACGACAACAAGGTAATGCCGGATAAGACCAAAACGGTAACGGCAAAAATCAAACCCGGGAAGGACATCACCTTCAGTGCGGACTTTAATGACGACTCCAAGGGAAATGAGGACTCGTCATCCTCCCAGACGAGCTACGCGGGTGCCACAGGGGGAAGAGGACTAAAAAGCTCCCAAAAGAAATCATCCGATGATGATGACGATGACTCCAAGAAAGACGTGGAAGACGCCAAGAAGGTCAACGCCATGCTCGATATGGGCAAAATTGCCCCTCGTTTCAAATATTCCCGCATGACTGACGAGACCATTCGTAACCGGAACTGCTACGTGATCAAATTTTCACCAAAAAAAGATCAACCCTTTGCCAGTCGGGAGGAAAAAGTCATTAACAAGGTTGGAGGCACGATCTGGATCGATCAAAGCGACTTCAGCATTGTCCAGACCAAGGGAAAACTGACAGAAGAGGTGGATGTCGCCTGGTTCCTCGCCACGATGAAAGGGTTGGATTTCAACTATCAAACTTCTGAACTGCCTGACTTGAATATCCCGGTCCCTTCTAATTTTTTCATGAACTTCGACCTCAATATCATGGGCTATCGCATGGCCCAGCGTCAGACCAGTGTCATGGATGACTACCAGCCCGTGGACAAAACCGCGACGGCATCCGCCACTCCCCCTGCCCCATCCAACCCCCCAACCCCCTGAACCGCGGACGCTTAACGTCGCCCGCCGGTAGCCAGGGCTTGGCCTAGCCGTTTCTGACCCCCCTTGCGGGCCCAAGAAACGGATTTCCATAAAAACAGTAAGGCGGCGATACCCAGGCTGGAGCGGATAAAGTATCCGAATTGCGATCCATACAGGATTTTCTTCTGACGACCCATGACGGCCTGACGCTCCTGATTTAACTTATCCTCCTGGAGCTGAACCTCGTCCTTCAGGTTTTGCAGAAAGGTGGCCAAATCCACCGAGGGTTTCTTCGTCTTTGCATTCGCCGCATTATACCGATTGACCATGTTTTGCTGTTCTGACTCCGGAAGATGAAGGGTGGTCTCAAGTACCAAACGGACCTTTTTCACCTGCTCCTCGGTCTGGGCAGTCAGGTTATAGGAGCTGATCCGAAAAAGTCTCGCGGCGGCATTCATCGAGACAGGAATCAGGAGGAGATAGCAACCGGCGAGCACCAGCGGCACCCAAGCCAAAACCATGAGAAGAATTCGCTCCGCCTTGATGCGAATGAAGCGGGGATGGAGAAAGAGCAGGGCCAGTCCCAGAATTCCCATGGGAATGCGATCTGACATCGAGGCGGTAAAACGAAGCTCGGAAGAGGGGTTCCGTAACTGGAGATTGAAAAGCGCCCCCGCCAAGTCCACCAGGTAGTAGGCCACCAAGAGGCCTCCCACCACCCGCAAGATCTGAATTCCCGCGAGAACCGACCTTTCGGCGGGTGTGGTGTTGGGGGCTTGCACGAACTCCATGGGGCCTATCCTGCCTCGGGTGGCTGCGGGTGACAACTCCGCGCATTCGTCCTCGATCTACCCCACAGCATGCTTCATTTTGGAAAGATGAATGGTAGCAATTGGCCCCTCCGGTGGCACCGGGTTACAACCCGCATCTTCCTCATCCTCGTTGGTTTTTGTCTCCAGGCCAGAGCAGTCGACCCCAGTTCTGAACCAGTAAAGTCATCGGAGGACTGGCCGAAATACGCCATCTGGTACCAAATCTTTCCTGAACGATTCCGCAACGGTGACCCAAAAAATGACCCAACGGCGGAATATGGCAAAGTTCCGGACCGGGCAAAGGACAAATGGGGAATCATTCCCTGGACCAAGGAATGGTATACCCTGGAAGATTGGGAAAAGGCCCTGGGCTCCGATGTCTATGCGTCCAATGGGCATCGCCGCTACGGGGGGGATTTCCAGGGGATCATCGACAAATTGGATTACCTCAAGGATCTTGGAATCAACGCCATCTACCTCAATCCGATTTTCGAGTCCCCTTCCCTTCACAAATACGACGCCCGCTGTTTTCACCATGCGGATCCCTACTTCGGTCCCGACCCCGCGGGAGATCGGGACATGACCCAAGGGGAGACCGCCGATCCTGCGACCTGGAAATGGACGGCTGCCGATAAGCTGTTCGTGGAGCTGGTGAAACAAGCCCACGCCCGGGGAATCCGCATCATTCTGGATGGCGTATTCAATCACTGCTCCACCGATTTCTTTGCCTTTGCCGATCTACGGGAAAAACAGGAGAAATCCGCATATGCCAAATGGTTTGATGTGCACAAGTTCGACGATCCCTCCACTCCGGAAAAAAACGAGTTCGACTACGCCGGATGGTGGGGGGTGAAAAGCATGCCCGAGTTCATGGACCTTCCGGACGAACAGGGAAGAAAAAACCTGCATCCCGATGTGAAAGCTTACCTCTTTGCCGTCACCAAGAAATGGATGGACCCCGACGATGACGGAAACCCCTCGGACGGGATCGACGGATGGCGTCTGGATGTGGCCAACGAGGTGGGAACCGGTTTTTGGTCAGACTGGAACGAGTGGGTGAAAAAGATCAACCCGGAAGCCTACACCACCCCGGAAATCTGGGTGGAAAACGCGCCGGCCTTTGTCCGGGAGGGAAAATTTGACGGGGTAATGAATTACTATTCGTTCAGCATGCCAGTGAAGGGAGGTCTGATCGACGCGAGCCTGCCCATCCGTGAATTTGTCCAAATGATGGAGGACCGCAGAAAAAGATTCCCTCCGGAGCAGTATCTCATGCTACAGAATCTGTTCGACTCCCACGATACCGCCCGCTTCGCCACCATGATCGTCAACCGCGAACGCCCCTACTACTCCTCCCCACAGGATTTCTCCTACGATGCTGACGTCCATGCCGGCAATCGGGACAAACCTTATCTGGCCCGCAAACCCCATTCCAACGAACGCAGTCTCCAACGCATGATCGTTTTGTTTCAGATGACCTATCCGGGTGCGCCCTATGTCTATTACGGCTCGGAGGCCGGGATGTGGGGAGCCGATGATCCCGATGACCGTCAACCGATGGTCTGGGAGGACCTGCAGTTTGAGCCCCAAAAGATCAGCCCCGGAGGACAGCCCGAACGACAGGATGACGTGAATTTCGATCGGGCCCTGCACGACTATTATCGAGAGGCCATCGCGCTTCGCAAGAAGTACCCTACCTTGGCGGATGGCAGCATACAGCTGATCGGGGCCGACAACCTCTCACGTATGTTTGCCTTCGCTCGGGCCGGGTCCGAGACCTTGGTGGCCGTGTTCAATCGCTCCGAAACAACACAAACCTTCCGTTTTAATTTCGGCACCACCGACGGTAGCGCACCCAATCCTCTTAAGCCGGTTTTTATCTCACAAGGAAAACTGTCGGATGCCGCCATCCAGCAGGGTTCCGGCAAAGTCGAGGTGACCCTGCCGGGCTGGACCGGTCTCTTGCTGAAACTGGACTAGTCGGATCGCTCGATCGGGGCGCGCACCCGGTTTCCCCACTCCGTCCAGGATCCGTCATAATTGCGGACATTCCTCAGACCCAAAAGATAGCTCAGAACGAACCAGGTATGGCTGGACCGCTCGCCGATCCGGCAGTAGGCCACCACCTCTTTGTCTGGAGTCAACTGACAACCCTCAAGGTAGATTTTTTCGAGCTCCTCGGCGGATTTGAAGGTGCCGTCGTCACGTACCGCTGTTTTCCATGGCACGCTTTTGGCCCCAGGAATATGACCCCCGCGCAGCACCCCCTCCTGCGGGTACTCCGGCATATGGGTGACCTCCCCTTTGAACTCTCCGGGGGAGCGGACATCGATCAGCGGTTTCTTACCCTGGCTAAAAGAGAGCGCATGGTCATAAAACGCCCGTATCTCGCCATCCAGCCGCTTGGAAGGGGCGGGATATCTGACCACAGGAACCTTGACCTTATCCCGTGTCAGGGGTCTTTTTTCGGCCACCCATTTGTCCCTCCCCCCATTCAGGATCTTCACCTTGGTGTGGCCAAACAGACGGAAAGCCCACAAGGCGTAACAAGCCCACCAATTGGACTTATCCCCATAAAAGACCACCGTCGTTTCCGGGGTGATCCCATTTCGCCCGCAAAGTTCCGCAAAAGCCTCCGGGGAAATGTAGTCACGCACCAAGGCATCCTGCAGATCACGTCGCCAATCGATGTGCACCGCACCCGGAATATGTCCGGTATCATACAAGAGCACGTCTTCGTTGCTTTCTACCACCCGGATTCCGGGATCATGCAGGTGTTCGGCCAACCAGCCGGTTTCCACCAAGGCTTCAGGATGCGCGTAAGCTTTGCTCATGTGGTTCAAAAATCTCCTTACGGTATAATTTGCCAAGACCGGTCGAAGGATGCAACCGCCCCCGTGTCATTGCTTGTTCAGCGATTCCCCGTCTCCTCCTCCAATAATGGAAATAGAGGCTCGATCCTACCCAAGGCTCGACCCCCCAGATGTGAGGGCCACTGGGGCCAGTTATTTTCTCTGGGAGATATCTTCCCGGAACAACCGATTTGCTGCAACCCGGCTTGGGACGTGTAAGGTATCACACACGCCACCTCCTCCAGGATCAATTCCAGGGCAGCCATGGCATCAGCCAACGTGGCATCCAGGGAAGCCGCTTGGGCGGGATCCTTGGCTAGTTTCCATGGGGCCCTCGCTTCGATCATCTGATTGGCCGCCTGCACCCCCTTCCAAAGCTCCCCCAAAGCCAGGTGGATCTGACGGGAAGTCATGAGCTCATTCCATTTGCGGAGCGCAGAAAGCACGGTGGCACGAAACGCCTCCGAGACCGCATCCGGCGAAGGAGAGGCGGGAATTTTTCCTTCCCGATAACGACCGATCATCGAACCGGCGCGTTGCAGTAGATTTCCCAACTCATGGGCCAACTCCCCCTTCCGCCGGGCGGCCAGCGACTCTTCATCGAAATCGGCATCGTGTCCCAACGCCATCTCGCGCAGGACGTAATAGCGGAAGGAATCGGCCCCGTATTTGGCCGCCAGGATCTCCGGATCGACGACATTGCCGGTCGATTTGCTGAGTTTCTCGCTTTTGCGGGTCCAAAAACCATGCACCAGCAGTTGCTCGAAAACGGGTAATCCCAAAGCCTTCAGCATACAGGGCCAATAGATCCCGTGAGCGGGAACTAGAATATCTTTTCCAATGACGTGTACCGCGGGTGACCAATCCTCGAGCTTTCCATTTCCCGTGCCCGCTCCGGTGACATAGTTCAGCAGGGCATCAAACCAGACGTAGGTCACCTGATTTTCGTCGAAAGGAAGTGGAATACCCCAGGCTAACCGGGTTTTAGGCCGTGAAATACAGAGATCCGGCAAAGGCTTTTCCAGCGCGCCCAAAACTTCCTTCACCCGGAACTCCGGAAAAATAAGCGACGGTTTCTTCAGAAGGAGCTCCTTCAACCAATCCTGATACTTAGAAAGCTTGAAAAAGTAGTTCTCCTCCGTGAGCTCGACCACTTCCCCGTAAATCTCCGGCCAGGACCCATCCGGTTGCCTCTCCTTCTCGGTGAGAAACTGTTCCGCCCGGATGCTGTAAAATCCCTTGAATGTGCCTTTGACGATGTCTCCCTGGGCATGAAGTATCTCCAACACCCCTTGGACCAGTTGCCGATGTCGATTCTCCGTCGTTCTCAGGTAGTCATCTGGCTCAACCTTCAGCAGTTTCCAGAGCTTTAAAAACTCCTCACTGATGGCATCCACAAACTGCTGGGGACTTTGCCCGGTTTTGGCGGCACTTTGCTGCACTTTTTGCCCGTGCTCATCCAATCCGCTCAAGAAGCGGACTGAAACACCCTTGCGGCGCTCAAAGCGGGCTAGGGCGTCCGTCAAAACCTTCTCATAGGCGTGACCCAGATGGGGTTTGGCGTTGGCGTAATCAATGGCTGTGGTAAGGAACAGTCCCTTCATGCAGGCCGACTATAACGCATCCCGGATCGCGTTCGAACTAAAGTAAATCCTGGGCATCCACATCGACCGAGACTTTCATCCCCGTCGGCCATTTTTGCCCCAAAACCTCCCGCTTGAGGTCACGCATCACCGGCGCCACTTTCTCCACCAAAAGGAAAATCTGATAGCGAAATTTCCCCTCCAACCGGGCGATTGGGGCGGGTGCCGGCTCCGGCACCTCGGTCTCACCTTTCCAAAGCTCCCTTAATCGCCCGGTCACATGCTGAATGGAGGCCCGCGTTTGGGCCTCACTCACCCCGGAAAAAGAGATCAGGATCACCCGCCGAAAGGGCGGATACCCGTGTGCTTTGCGATATTCCAGTTCCTGTTCGCGAAAAC
>Ga0214923_10007472_pt1 | contig 11914 bp, 2 predicted proteins | sample LL1510_MetaG_FD_177993 | JGI IMG/M metagenome (GOLD analysis project Ga0214923, IMG submission 177993) | Freshwater microbial communities from Lake Lanier, Atlanta, Georgia, United States - LL-1510 | ecosystem: Environmental > Aquatic > Freshwater > Lake | place: USA: Georgia | collected 2015-10-15 | reverse complement strand
CTTCAGATATTGAGGATGAAGATGAAGAAAATGATACAAGAGTGCCTATAACAGAACAGGACCAACTAAGTTTAATAACTTGGCTTCATTATTTACAAAAAATTGTAAATCGCGACGAATTAACAGCCGGTGAAAGGGCAATCATTGAAACAAGTAAAGGTGTCGGAATTATTCGTCGTGCAGACGGGCGATTCAATAACGATCCTATATACATTTACAAACTATATATGATTAGTAAATTTGTGTATAACTCTACATTAGAAAGTGCTGAAAAAATGATAAGAGAAAACGCCCTTTTGCGAACAGACCTTATTGTGAGTGGTAATCTTGATGATCTAAATGAACTTATCTCACGGAATCAACTTATTGGAGATCTTGACCCAGTTAGTTTAACAATCATGACGCGTCATGATCTAGATTATAATGATAAGGTAAGAAAAATTCTAAACGATTACATTTTTATTTTGAGAAGACGAAAAATCTATTTTGATGAACTCAAAAAGAAAAAAGAACTAGAACTTTCGGAAACTAAAAGAAAGATAACATTTTCAGAAACGGATTCAGACTCGTCAGACAAAGAACCTCCTTCCAAAAAGATGAAAACAGGTGAAGATGGAAAACGAAAAACAAAGAAGTCAAAGTCCAAAAAAAGAAGGTCTAAGAAAAGATCTAAAAAAAGGTCTAAGAAAAGATCTAAGAAAAGGTCTAAGAAAACATTTCTTCATTAATTACATTCCATTCTTTAGGGAATAATTTAATCTCAGATGTCGTCAACATCCATTTATTCGGAACAAAAATAGGACTTCGTTTTTCATATGATCCTAGAAAAGCACCCCACCAACTAAATGTGGAATTTGCGCATATAGCCCCAGATTTACATAATGACATAAAAGTCAATGAGGTAATTTCATCATCACATTCAAACGGTTCAAAAAATACTCTATCATTTTTAAAAAAAGACTGAGACTTAACCCATGCGATGTCGTCAGAAAGTAAGTATATTTTACGAATCGATCCTGAATTTTTTAATTTTTCAATGCAATATTTGTAATATTCCATTGGCTGAAGAAAATGTCTATCGGAGTAAGTAACATAATCACCACGACGAATATGTAAAAATGCACTTTCGGCTAATTCAGTTTCGTTATATCTTTGCAATATGTTCTTTTTAGAATCTTCCAAACCAGATAGCAAAATGGAGCGTATTTTATGTTCATACTTTTCTAAAGGTTCATAGTATTGATAATAAGATTCCAAAATAAGTCCCTTTTTTATAGAAGTAAAATCCCATGGTTCAAATCCTTGAAAGATATTAAGGCAATGATGTGAGTAATTTTTAACTTTGCAAGGATTAAATATTTGGTTAACGTGAATCCCTAGATGTTTGAAAATATTATTTTTGTATTCCATTTTGCTATGACTATTATTACAGTTTGTATTATTAAATAAATATAACGGACAATTTAAATGTTCTGACATTACATATCCAGCGATGTAAATAAATATTTGATTTCCAAGCCCACCTTGGGGAATTGGAATTATACCTAGTTCATTCATTGTATATTTTTATTAATCTTTTTTTTTTAATTTTTTTTTGGATATATATCACAATTTAAGTTTGCGTGGTTTAATATTATATTTATGTCTATATCCATTTTCAATTATATACTTAACATAGTTTCTCATCATGTTAAAAAAGTTTCCTTTGTTTATTATTTCACCCTTTATTTGTTTAATTAAAGACATTTGGGATAGTTCAGGATTCGCAATACGCATTTGTAAATAAAAAAAAGTCCATGCTCCGCAATATCCAAGGACTTCATCTGGTTGTCTGAGATATTCACTACCCCCCTGAATTGTTTGTAATCCGATATATGGATTAATTTCGTAAGATTGTAGAAATTCTATATGAGGAGAGATTTTTTTAAATATAACGTTCAACATATGTCTAACTTTCATAGGTTCAAATTTATCCATCGTTTTTGAACCATGCGGGTCAAATAATTCCAATGTATTTTTTTTAGTGTCATAAATAATAATATTTGCATGAGCGTCAGAAAATGATTGTAAATTAACACGCATGGCAAAAAAACGTTTGTTTTTATTTTCAGCAATCACTTTTTGAATACCATCAATCAAATAATAAAGGTCATCTTTAGTATAAATTGTGTCATCTAGAAAATCATACATAATATATTCCTTTGTTTGATTATTATTTCTAAGAGATATATGATACCTTCCTCCATAAATTCTTGGATCTTTAATTACGTAAAAACACAATGTTAAATTCTCTCCTGAATCATTTAGATATAATAAATTATCATATCTATTAGATAGATACTTGAAAGCAATTTTTGAAAATTCAAACGATCCTGGATGAATATCAGAATCCTGTCTGATAGGTGTTGCATTTTGCTTGTAAAAGTTAATTAATTTTGGCGTGAGAACATAATTATCATCGCGAATAAATCTTCTATTAGGCAAAACAGATGATTTTCGTTTAGGACTACTTACCGGACTTTTGCGTTTAGGACTGCTTACCGGACTTTTGCGTTTAGGACTACTTACCGGACTTTTGCGTTTAGGACTAAGCACAGGACTTTTGCGTTTAGGTTCGCATAAACCAGTTATTCTATTCCTATGTTTTCCTTTCGGGCATTTGGTTCTCCGAACAGGACTTTTGCGTTTAGGACTAAGCACAGGACTTTTGCGTTTAGGACTACTTACAGGACTCTTGTGTTTAGGCTCACACAAACCAGTTATTTTATTTCTATATGTTCCAGCTGGACATCTTTTTACGATTCTTCTATCTGTTTCACTTTTTGGTTCACACAATCCCGAACTTTTATTTCTAAATGTTCCGTTTGGGCATTTTTTCAAACGTGGTTGATTCATTTTTATTAATGTAAATAAAAAACGATTTTTATAAAAAAATCATCATGGTTGTTTTAATATTTTTTCTTAACCAGAAATGCATGGTTAAGAAAATAAATAATGTTATACTTTCAATTTAATATTATTTTGAAACTAGAAAATTGTATCAGATCTAACAGATAGACTTAAATTGTTATATCCGGAAGCATATGAATCAGACGTAACATCCATTTGATTGGTTCGTTCTATTCCATTAATATCCAAAATATATTGTGTATCTCTCACAAATGGACCATGAACATTACTTGTAACTCCATAACAAGATGTGAAAACAGAATTTATAGATGCGTACCAGGTCAATCCATTATAAGAATATATAAGTTGATTAGTACCTTCACCACCAACAACAAACATATTTCCATTGAAAGCAACTGAAAATCCAGTAGTTATTCCACACGAAGCGCCTGTCCAGGTTGAACCGTTTGAACTATACAAAATAGTATTTGTTCCAGTTCCAACAGCAACCCACAAAGAATTACCCCATGCAATACCATACCCGGCAGTAGAAAATAATGTAGTTCCTAATGCAGTCCAAGTTACACCTGTATCACTATATAAAATAGTATTTGTTCCTGAACCAACTGCAACCCATTGAACTCCATTAAATGCAACTGCGTTTCCAGAAACAGAAAATAAAGTAGCAGCTAATCCAGTCCAAGAAATACCATTTGAACTATGAGCGATAGTATTTGTCCCAGATCCAACTGCAACCCACCTATTATTACCTGAACCATCTGTTCCAAAAGCAATACCACTTCCTTTGGTTGTAAAAATCAAAGAACCTAACCCAACCCAAGTCAGACCATCATAAGAATAAGCTATAGAATTTGTTCCATTTCCAACAGCAATATGAATTGTTCCATTATATGCTATACCATTTCCACTTGTTGAAAAGATAGTTGTTCCTAATCCAGTCCAGTTAATACAACACACACTATATCCGACCGTATTTGTCCCTGATCCAACACCAACTAACCTTGTTCCTGTCCAAACAACACCGTTACCTTGTGTTGAGAAAATAGAACTTCCTAATCCAACCCAATTAACACCGTTATATGAATAAGCTATAGTGTGATTACTTCCTGCTCCAACTGCAGAAAATGCTTGTTGTAAAGAAATTCCACCTAATTTCAAATTATTTGAACAAACAGAATTTCCTCGTGTTGAGAAAATAGATGTTCCAGACACACCAGTCCAGGTTATACCATCAGGGGAATAGCATATTGAATTTGTCCCGGCACCCACAACTATCCACATCAATCCAGTCCAGCAAACATCAAATCCAGTTGTTATAATTGTGACTCCTAAACCAGTCCAAGTAATTCCACCATTATATGAATAGGCGATAGAATTTGTAGTAGCGCCGACAGTAACTAATTGATTCACTCCATTCCAAGCAATACAATTTCCAGTGGTATATGGAGTTACACCTATTCCAGTCCAAATTGTTCCGTTAAATGAATAAGCAATAGCATTTGTTCCGGAACCAACGGCTATAAATTTAGTAGAGTCGTAAACAATACTATTACAATTTGTTGAGAATATAGCAACCCCTAATCCAGTCCAAGTTAAACCATTAAACGAATATGCCAAGGTATTTGTTCCGGTTCCACCAGCAACAACGATTGAATTATTACAAGCTATTCCATAACCGGCTGTTGAGAAAATAGCCTTTGCTAATCCGATCCATGATATTCCATTATAAGAATACGCTATAGTATGAGAAGAACCTTCACCAACTGCAATGTATAATGAATTACTATTAAACCATTCAATATTATGTCCTTGTGTTGAAAAAATAGTCGTTGAATTAGCACATGGATACCAATTGACTCCATCTTTTGAATATATAATAGAATTTATTCCGCTGCCAACACCTATCCAAAGACTTCCATTCCAGAATACAGTATTCCCTGCTGTTGAAAATAATGTAGATGCTAAACCAGTCCATGTAATTCCTCCATTTAAACTATATGCTAAAGTATTTGTTCCAGATCCGGCGGCAACTATAACATTATTTGGGAATAATATAGAATTTCTCTTGATATTATTCCATTCTATTGAGCTTCCTGAGGTTGTAAAAATAGTAGTTCCTAATCCATTCCAGTTTATTCCATCAATAGAATAAGCCATAGTATTTGAAGTTCCGTTTCCAACTGACAACCAGGAACTCCCATTCCATAAACATCTAATAGAACTAGTACTGAAAATAGTAGATCCTAATCCAGTCCATATTATACCATTCTGACTGTATGCCATTGTATTCGTTGAATCAGTACCGGAAGCGATCCAGTAAATACCATTCCAAGCAATTCCGTTTCCACTAGTTCCGAAAACAGTTAATCCTAATCCATTCCATGTTATTCCGTTAGTTGAATAAGCGATAGTATTTGTACCAGTTCCAACAGCAACAAATTGCGAACCATTCCAATAAGCATGATTTCCTGAAGTTGAAAATATAGTTGAACCTAAACCACTCCATGATAAAGAATCGTATGAATATCCAATTGTATTACTAGAACCAACTCCAACAACTACGATAATTAAAGAATTGTTTGTAACAACAGAATTAATTCTTGTGAATAATGTGCTTCCAATACCATTCCAAATTACACCATCTTGAGATGATAACAAACAATTTGAATTTGATAAATGAATATATCCGGGATTAGCGTTTGATGCATCTCTGCCAATAACAGCTGTTTGATATTGTCCATTCGAAGACATTGAAACCGAATTAAAACGATTTGAAGAATTATTTTTTTGAGTCCATGTAGAACCATAATTTGTTGACACCCATATACCACCACCCCAGGATGTGGCAGTTATGATTTTACCATCAAATGATAAAGAAGTTGAAGTCCAAGTTTTTGTTCCAGGACTAGAACTTAATGCATTCCAAGTAACACCATAATCTGAAGAAAACATCAAATCACTTGTATTAGTTATTAGATTTGGACTCGTCGTTATAATGATTCTATACTGTCCATTTCCAGAAATTGAGATATTTAAAGCGTTAAAAGACAAAGTTGAACTAACCCACGGTCCAGTTCCGGTTTGAGTATAAATAACATTTTGAGGATTACCGAGAAGAGCAACTTTATAGTATCCATCATATGAAATAGCAACGTCGGGAATATTTCTATTATCATTCGTAGTAAGAGGATTTGTTATTGTCGGAGTTGTTGGATTGGACCTGAAATCCAACATGATAATACTTGCTGTTCTTGCACCAACATCCTGTTCTCCTATAAGTTGTTGTAATCCATCAGATGTCATACAAACGCAAACTGTGAAACCACCTGTTGTATAAGTTTGCCATGTTAATCCGTAATTAGTAGAATATCTAATTGTTTGAGAAGCATTATAAGCTGCACATGTTTGATATCTTCCGGATGATGAAATGGCAATATCCTGACCTCCATTCAAATATACATTAAAAAACCAGTTATAACCATAATCTCTTGAAATATATAAGTTTTGATTTCCATCTATTGCAATCTGGTATTGACAATCAGATATAGAAACTCTTGCAAATGATAAATATGGACTTTGTGTTGGGACCCAAGTATCTCCAAAAGTTGTGTCTGAAATATTTCCTCCAATTAACCAATTTGAATTTCTGGGATTCCATAATACACAATTACCAACTGAATGAAAGATTGTGGTTCCTAATCCGGTCCAGTTGATTCCATTATAACTATACGCGACTTCATTTGTCCCCGAACCAACTGCAACCCAAACATTACCATTCCATTTAATATCATTTCCACTTGTTGAAAATACAGTTGTTCCTAATCCATACCAATTAATATTATCAGAAGAATATGATATTGTATTTGTTCCAGAACCAACAGTCATCCACATTGGATTTGTAGAAGGACCAAAATAATAAACTTGTCCGTTGCTTAAAATATTATTCACTTTAGAAATGATTCCAGAAGATCTAATAGTCACTGGTTTCTGATAAATGACCGATGATAACTTCTTAGTCTCACCATAAACAGATTGATTTATTATACTAACAACAGGATTTGAATATGTGAGTTCTCTACTGAAAGTATTATATGAAACCAAATTATTATTTACAGAATTATTATCAAATCTCACTGGGTTAACAAAAAATCCTTGAGAAGCACCTGTAAGCCCCTCCGTTCCACCACTTAAAACTATGGAATTTTGAACTTGATTACTTTGTCCAGCATTATAACCAATTGCTATAGCATTTTGCCCCTGTGAAAATTCACCAGCTTGAAATCCAATGGCAATTGAATTCTGTCCCTGATTACTTTGCCCAGATTGATAACCTATAGATACAGCATTTTGTCCCTGACCAGTATATCCACTTTGAAATCCTATCGCGACGGAATTTTGACCTTGACCGGTATATCCACTTTGAAATCCAATCGCCACTGAATTCTGACCCTGACGATTAGAACCTGCTTGATATCCAATTGATAATGCAGCAGTACTTTGTGAAAACATCGCAGTTTGATATCCGATAGAAACAGTATTTATTGCCTGTCCTGTAAATCCACTTTGATAACCAACCGCGACAGCATTTTGTCCCTGTCCAGTGTAACCAGCTTGAAAGCCAATTGCTACTGAATTTGCACCTTGAGTATTAGTACCAGCTTGGTATCCAACGGCAACACTATTAGAACCCTGATTTAATTGTCCACTTTGAAAACCAACTGCGATAGAATTTGTCCCTTGGAATGAAGATCCTGCAATCATACCGATTGATATAGAATTTACAGACTGATTAGTCTGACCAGCCTGTCCTCCTATTGCAATCGCATTAGATGACTGATTTGTTTGTCCAGCCTGTGATCCTATTGCCACAGAATATTGTCCCTGTGAATTATTTCCAGAAAGATATCCGATAGATACAGAAAACGTTCCCTGATTAATTTGACCACTTTGATTACCAATTGATGTTGAATATGGATACTGATTTAGTTTTCCGGAATTTGCACCAATTGATACTGTATAATTACCTTGGTTAGTTTGACCACTTTGATATCCTAAAGAAACAGATTGCTGACCTTGTCCTGTGTATCCAGCTTGAAAACCTATCGCTATAGATCCAGAACCCTGATACCAATATCCTGCTTGTCCACCAACGGATATACTATCTTGAAACTGATTAAAATTACCAGATAAAGCTCCGATTGATATAGCGCCAGATGCCTGATTTGACTGACCACTTTGATAACCTATCGCGATAGAATATTGTGACTGATTCAATTGACCACTTTGGTATCCTATTGATATAGAACCCGATGACTGGTTAGTTTGTCCTGCATTTGCACCCAATGAGACTGAATACTGAGACTGATTAAATTGTCCACTTTGATAACCAATGGATAAACTACCAACAGCCTGATTAGTTTGACCACTTTGATATCCTATTGATATAGCATTACTTGCCTGAGATGTGTATCCAGCTTGGTATCCAAAAGCAATAGAATTCACTCCTTGATTATTAGAACCTGCTTGGTATCCTATTGAAGACGCATATTGACCCTGATTAGTTTGTCCACTTTGATATCCTATGGATATAGATTGCTGAGACTGTCCAGTAAAACCTGCCTGATATCCTATTGATATTGATCCAGTTCCCTGGTTCCAATATCCAGATTGGTAGCCAACTGATATAGAATCACGAGACTGATTATTATATCCTGAATTATATCCGACAGCAATGGAATTTTCTCCTTGATTTAAATTTCCAGCACTGTTTCCTATTGATATAGCATTTGTTCCCTGAGTTTGTCCACCAGCCGAATATCCGATCGCAACAGCATAGGAATTTTGAGATGTTTGTCCAGCATAACTTCCGATATGAACTAATCCACTTGTCTCCGCAACCCAATAAGTAACAGAAGGACTCCAATAGACGTAATCTGAATAATTAACACCACTTACTCCTGAAATGAAACCAGTTTGACCAATCAACGATGCACCTGTTGGACCTGTTACCCCTGTGTAACCTGTATAGCCAGTGTAACCAGTATATCCAGTTGCGCCGGTGTAACCTGTGTATCCAGTTAGTCCAGTTGCACCAGTGTATCCTGTGTATCCTGTTAGACCAGTGTATCCTGTGTAACCAGTGTATCCTGTATATCCGGTAAATCCTGTTGGTCCAGTGTATCCTGTGTATCCTGTGTATCCTGTTAGTCCAGTATATCCAGTATATCCTGTGTAACCAGTGTATCCGGTTGTTCCTGTATTCCCTGTATAACCAGTGTATCCTGTGTATCCTGTTGTACCAGTATATCCCGACGAACCTGTTACACCTGTATATCCTGTATAACCAGTATATCCGGTAAATCCAGTAACACCTGTATAACCAGTGTATCCTGTGTATCCTGTGTATCCTGTATAACCAGTATATCCTGTATAACCTGTGTATCCTGTGTAACCTGTGAACCCTGTTGCTCCAGTTGCTCCTGTAACTCCAGTGTATCCTGTGTATCCTGTTACACCAGTATAACCTGTATAACCTGTATAACCTGTGTATCCGGTGTATCCAGTGTATCCAGTGTATCCAGTGTATCCGGTGTATCCAGTGTATCCTGTATAACCAGTATATCCTGTATAACCTGTATAACCTGTTATACCAGTAGGTCCTGTTGGTCCTGTGTATCCAGTAAATCCGGTATAACCTGTGTATCCAGTGTAGCCTGTATGTCCTGTGTAGCCGGTGTATCCGGTAAATCCAGTATATCCTGTAAATCCTGTGTAGCCTGTAAATCCTGTAAAACCAGTTGGTCCAGTATATCCTGTATATCCTGTGAACCCTGTGTATCCGGTGTATCCGGTGTACCCTGTGTAACCTGTGTAACCTGTGTATCCGGTGTATCCAGTATATCCGGTGTATCCTGTGTAACCCGTAAACCCAGTGTATCCAGTATATCCGGTGTATCCTGTGTAACCTGTAAACCCAGTATATCCTGTATATCCTGTGTACCCAGTGTATCCTGTAAACCCAGTGTATCCAGTGTATCCTGTGTATCCTGTGTGGCCTGTGTATCCTGTGTAACCAGTGTATCCTGTGTATCCTGTCATTCCTGTGAAACCTGTATAACCTGTATAACCTGTGTATCCAGTGTATCCAGTGTATCCTGTTATTCCAGTATAACCGGTATATCCTGTATAACCAGTGTATCCTGTGTATCCCGTTAAACCAGTGTAACCAGTGTAACCGGTGTATCCTGTGAAACCTGTGTATCCTGTGAAACCCGTGTAACCTGTGAAACCTGTGTATCCTGTGAAACCAGTGTATCCTGTGAATCCCGTGTATCCCGTGTATCCTGTGTATCCTGTATATCCTGTGTATCCTGTGTAACCAGTGAATCCTGTTGGTCCAGTTACTCCAGTATAACCTGTTGGTCCAGTGAATCCTGTCGGTCCAGTATATCCGGTGTATCCTGTCGTTCCTATACCAGTTGGTCCAGTTGGTCCTGTTGGACCAGTTATACCAGTATGTCCTGTTACTCCTGTAGAACCAAAACCAGTCGGACCAATTACACCAGAAACACCGGCGAATGTTCCTATATTAGTAAACGTTCCGGCTAATGAAGTGCATACATGTAAATTCTGACCGATTACATAAGAATCACCGATGGATGGATTAGATGGAAATTGAGATGTGCTTGTTAGAACATTTTTAATAAATATAGTTCCTGGACTTACACCATTGATTTGTGTTCCATTCGGTAAAATAATCGTGGATCCTAACTGAGAAATTGTCGCATTTCCAATTTGAATGGAATTATTCAAATAAAAATTATTAAATTTATTCGAAGAGCTTCCGAAATTTATCGTCCCGCCGACTGCAGGTAAAATATCCTCATATACTAAACCTCCAAATGTTCCAGTTGGTCCGGTTGGTCCTGTACCTGCTCCTTCTGGTCCCGTTGGCCCTGTATATCCTGTGTATCCTGTATATCCTGTAAAGCCTGTAAATCCTGTTACAATTCCAGTTGGTCCTGTGTAACCTGTGAATCCTGTGTAACCTGTGTAACCAGTATAACCAGTATAACCCGTTGGACCAGTTATACCAGTAAACCCAGTATATCCTGTGTATCCTGTGTATCCTGTGTATCCGGTAACTCCTGTATACCCTGTGTACCCTGTGTATCCTGTATAACCTGTTCGTCCTGTCGTACCAGTTACCCCCGTAAAACCAGTGTATCCTGTGTATCCTGTGTACCCTGTATATCCTGTATATCCTGTATAACCAGTATAACCGGTGTATCCTGTGTATCCTGTATAACCTGTATATCCTGTGTATCCTGTAAAACCAGTGTATCCTGTGTAACCAGTATAACCAGTGTATCCTGTGTAACCAGTATAACCAGTATATCCTGTGTATCCTGTGTACCCTGTGTATCCTGTGTAACCTGTGTATCCTGTGTAACCTGTGTAACCTGTATAACCAGTGTATCCAGTGTATCCTGTGGATCCAGTGTAACCTGTATATCCAGTGTATCCTGTATATCCAGTATAGCCTGTAAAACCTGTGTACCCAGTGTATCCTGTGTAACCAGTATAACCAGTGTAGCCAGTATATCCAGTATAACCAGTTGCACCAGTAGGTCCGATTGAATCGGTATAGACGATTTCGCTTGTTTCAACATTATAAGATATAGCTTTAATAGATCTTTCCTCATTATAAAACTCTCTTTGTTGTATATTTTGGATATAAAAAGAACTTAGCAAGTTTATATTCAAAGACGATTGAACATTAGAGATTATTATTGCGTTTGGTCCATTAAAATAAGGATTGGAAGGAGGAAGTAATGTTTGAAGTCCCCATTTCCATAATATATCAGCCTCAATTTGCTGTCTCTCTAATGAATTAACTCCACGATTAATAATAACGATTTCTGCAATGACAGACGCAACTGCAAACGTAATAGAGCCGTTAAGGGAATTGATATTCAGAGTTGCATTATAAGAACCAACATAA
>Ga0214923_10007471_pt1 | contig 11914 bp, 11 predicted proteins | sample LL1510_MetaG_FD_177993 | JGI IMG/M metagenome (GOLD analysis project Ga0214923, IMG submission 177993) | Freshwater microbial communities from Lake Lanier, Atlanta, Georgia, United States - LL-1510 | ecosystem: Environmental > Aquatic > Freshwater > Lake | place: USA: Georgia | collected... | reverse complement strand
CAAGAATTTCCCTTCAGTATTCCTTCTGGTTACCGCCGCATGCCTTGATTTTTCCATTGCAACCATGGCGAATCATTCCACTTTCGTTTTTTTCCATACACTTCTTCGGGAATTTCCCCTTTCTGTCTTTGGTGTTCGGTTTGGTTGCTCAGGATCATGGCCTAAATGGGGATTGTTGGGCTTATGGATATGGTTGATCACGCCAATCGGGATGGCTCAAACGCAGAAAACAGACCGCAGCCGATTGGAACAACAGCGCAACGAACTACTTGAGGAAATTAATTTTACACGTCAGGAGCTCGAAAAAGTGGAGCGGCAGCGCAAGAGCTCGGTGAATCAATTGGTGACCCTGAAACGGCAGGTAGAAGTGCGCAACAAAGTCATAGATAATTATGAACAAGAAGTCTCGCTCTTGAATCGGGAGATGGAGCAAACGCGCTCGATTGTGGAGGCCTTGGAACGTGATCTTCAACGACTGCGTGTAGAATATGCGCAGATGCTCAAGGTAGCCCAAAAGCGTTTAAATGGCTACCCCGATTGGATGCTGATTTTCTCGTCGGACCACCTGAACCAGGCATTTCGCCGGATCCAATACCTCAGGCAATACCAGGCACACCGCAAGACACAAGCCGAAATGATTGAAATGGTGCGGGCATCCCTGACCCGGCACAGACAAGAATTGGGTCGGGTGGCGGATCAGAAAAAGGGGATATTAGACAAAGAGGAGGAACAGCGCAACCTTTTGGCTGGCGAGAGTGCGCGTACGGGTGAGATCGTGCGCCGCTTGCAACAGGATGAGAAATCCTTGAGGCGAAAGTTGCGCGAGAAGGAAGCGGCCAGGCGCGAGTTGCAGAAGTCGATCGAGGCCATCATACGCCGCGAATTGGCGTTGGCCCGCAAAGCGGAAGAAGCTGGTTCGGCCGAAGTTTTTACCTTGACCCCTGAAGCGCGTGCATTGGGATTGGATTTTGAGGCCAACCGTGGGCGACTCCCCTGGCCGGTTGCCCGCGGCTTTATTTCAGAGTCGTTTGGCGACCACCCGCACCCTGTTTTGAGTCAGGTTACCGTCCGCAACGATGGCATCAGCATCCGAACCAACCCAGGTTCGGAAGCGAAGGTGGTGTTTAAGGGCGAGGTGACAGCCGTAGTTTCTGTACCCGGTATGCAGAAGACTGTGATTGTTCGCCACGGTCAGTACCTTTCGGTGTATGCCCACCTTGATCGGGTTCTGGTGTCGAAGGGCGACCAAGTTACGACCGGACAACCTATCGGGCAGGTGTATACCGATACCGATGAGGAAAAAACAGAAATTCAGCTGCAAATTTGGAAAGGCACCACCAAAGTGGATCCACAGCAGTGGTTGCTGCGGAGGTAGATTGTTTCCAAATTTGTATTTTTGAAGATGATCGGTTCGCATTCAGCCGGTGGTGCCCATCGCGCCCCATACCCCGTTCCTTTTCTTTGCGCACCCACCCTCTGTTTGGCCGCACTGCTCCTGCTTTTGCCCGGATGCCAGTGGTTTACTGAACCTCCTATGCACAAACCCGACCCCCATTCCTATTCCAACCCACACGAAACCCGTGTCGATTCCTTGCACCTCAGCCTGAAGGTCGATTTCGACACGCACACATTAAGTGGTACGGCCGACTGGTTTCCCGTAGCCGGACATGCATCCAAGCTCATACTCGATACCTATGGCCTCGACATCCATTCTGTAGCGGGCGATGGTGAATCGTTGCCCTTTCAACTGGGCGCGCACGATGCGTTGTTGGGACAATCACTGGAGATTTCGCTTCTACGACCCACCAAACGGGTGCGCATTCATTACAGTACGCGTCAAGGGGCACGCGCACTGCAATGGCTGGATGCGTCGCAAACGGAAGGCAAGAAACACCCGTATTTATTCACCCAGAGCCAGGCCATCCTTGCCCGCAGCTGGATCCCGTGTATGGATAGCCCAGGCCAACGCTTCCGCTACACCGCAGAGGTTGAAGTACCCCCTGGCCTTCTGGCGCTGATGAGTGCGGAAAATCCCACCGAAACCCGCGCTGATGGCCGCTACACCTTCCGCATGAATCAACCCGTTCCAGCCTATTTAATGGCTTTAGCTGTGGGCAACCTGGAATTTAGGTCATTGGGGGAACGCACAGGTGTTTATGCAGAGCCCGCGATGCTCGATCGCGCCGTCCACGAGTTCGCCGATATGGAACAAATGTTGGCAACCACTGAATCGCTATATGGTCCTTATGTTTGGGGCCGCTACGATGTATTGGTGCTGCCTCCGTCCTTTCCTTTTGGCGGCATGGAAAACCCACGGCTCACTTTTGCCACGCCCACGATCATCACGGGCGACCGATCGCTGGTGTCGCTCATTGCCCACGAACTGGCCCACTCATGGAGTGGAAATTTGGTCACCAATGCTACCTGGGACGATTTTTGGTTGAATGAGGGATTCACCGTATATGTCGAAATGCGGATCATGGAAGCGCTGTATGGCCCCGATTACGCGGCCATGTTGTCGGCCATCGCGCATGCCGATGTTTCAGAAGAAGTAAAAAGCCTCATGGCCTCGGGCAAAGAAGGGAAAACACGGCTCGCAGCCAATACGGCGGGTGAGGACCCGGATGATGGGGTGGGACCGATTGCCTACGACAAAGGCTATCATTTTCTGCTGTTGATTGAACAAACGATTGGCCGCCCCCGATGGGATGCGTTTTTAAAATCCTATTTCGCTGATCATTCTTTTAACAGCATGCACACTGAGGGCTTTTTGGCTCGCCTCGACAGCCTGCTCAGTGAGACTGAGGAGCGGCGCATTGGGGTACAGGAATGGGTTTATGGAACAGGACTACCGATGAATTGTCCACCCCCCAATTCGGGTCGTTTCGTGGCAGTGGATTCGGCCTTGAGTCGCTGGAGGGCCGGCGATTCCAGCGCTCTGCCTGCCCAATTGAGTGACTGGAGCACGCATGAATGGGTATACTTCCTGAGGCAATTGAACGGTCGTGATTCTCTTTCTGCCACTTTCCTCGACTCCCGCTATGGATTTACCGGCACCCGCAACGCTGAGATTGGTTGTGTGTGGTATCAATGGGTGATTCGATCTGTTCCTGAGCTATCGACCTCCCGTGCGCTGAATTCGGCGGTGGACGATTATGTATCCCAAATCGGCCGGCGCAAGTTTATACTACCGATTTATAAAGCCCTTAAGGAATCAGGACAGGCCGAGCGTGCTGTAGATTTTTACAAGAGGGCACGTACAAACTACCACTCCTTGGCCCGACACAGCGTGGATGCCCTACTGGGTTGGCCCAATCCTTAAACTCAGGCTTTTGGGATGATGTCAATGCTCATCCAAGCATAGTTCTCAAATAATATGTCAACTTCCACGAACCATAGCGTACAGTACGAGAATTTTGAATGGATTGACTTTTGTAATCCTAAAAAGTCGGAGCTTGAAGCCATTGCCCATCAATACCAACTCGATTATTACCAAATAGCTGATAGTCTCGAAGCGGGCCATCTGCCAAAGTTTGAGCAAACCGAGAAGTATCATTTTCTCATATTGCGGGGATTGACGGACAACATACGGAAAGGGGACACCACGATCCATGAGTTGTCGAACAAAGTCGCATTTTTCTACAATTCGGATAGAATTATAACCATTCACCGTTTTGCCTTTATATTCCTTCAGCCCTCAGAGCGCTCATTCAAGTCAACCGACGAGGTCTTAATTCACTTTATTCAATCGATGGCCAAAACCTATTGGTCGCACCTGGAAAACCTGGATGAGCAGATTGGAAAGGCGGAGAAAAACATCTTCCTGCGCGATTATTCAAAGGTGTACATGAAAGATTTGTATTATTTTCGAACACAAACGCGCATCACCAAAAAACTCCTGCATATCGTTCAGTCGGTGGTGCATCAAATTGTGGTTGCTCCCGAATACAAGTCAGCCCTTCAGGACATCAACGATCAACTACTTCAACTTACACTGAGTTATGACGAGGTTCTGGAGAACGCCAACAACGCCATGAATATGTTTATGTCGGTGAACGCGTTGAAAAGCAATGAGGTTGTGAAACTGCTGACCATATTCTCCGCCTTCTTTCTGCCACTTACGTTCATTGCTGGTATTTATGGGATGAACTTCAAACACATGCCCGAACTGGAGTGGGTCGAGGGCTATTACCTCGTTTTGGCGGTCATGCTGCTCGTGGCGGTCGTCATCTTTTACTGGTTTAAAAAGCGCCGAATTTTGTGAGCCCCAAAATCAAATACTCACGGGGCAACGATCATATCAATGCGTTTTGATTTGTTGAACGCCTACCAATGGATGACTACTCGGACATTCGAACGGTGGGGAACATCGACATTATTCATGCTGGTGAAGCACATCGAAGCCCCCCTCATGCAGGAATTTCTCGCGTTGCATGATTTTCAAATCGCTCTGGATCATGTCCTCCACCAAATCTGAAAGGGTGTGACGGGGTTTCCACCCCAACTTCTGACGCGCCTTCGTCGCATCACCAATGAGAAGCTCCACCTCGGTGGGTCGGAAATAGCGGGGATCAACGCCCACCAATTGGGTTCCTGTCTTGAGATGAGACACATCATCTACGCCCAGCTCTTCCAAGCGACCCCGATTCACCCCGGCCAGTACCGCCATTTCATTGACCCCATCACCCTTGAATTCCAGTTCCATTCCAAGCCGTTCGAAAGCCATCCGAATAAAATCACGCACATAGGTGGTGACGCCAGTAGCGATCACGAAGTCATCCGGTTCCGATTGCTGGAGGATGAGGTACATGGCCTCAACATAATCGCGGGCGTGGCCCCAGTCGCGTTGCGCATCCAGGTTGCCCATATACAACTTGTCTTGCATGCCCAGTAAGATCTTGGCGGCAGCCCGGGTAATTTTTCGGGTCACGAACGTCTCTCCACGCAAGGGTGATTCGTGGTTGAATAAAATACCATTGCTGGCAAACATTCCATAGGCCTCGCGGTAGTTCACCGTGATCCAATAGGCATACAATTTCGCCACGCCATAAGGCGAGCGGGGGTAGAAAGGCGTTTTCTCGCTTTGGGGCACCTCTTGAACCAATCCATACAATTCTGATGTGGAAGCCTGGTAGATGCGGGTGTGCTGATCGAGTCCACATATCCGAAGGGCTTCCAGAAGGCGGAGCGTGCCGATGCCATCGGCGTTGGCGGTGTACTCGGGGGTATCGAAACTCACCTTCACATGGCTCATGGCCGCGAGGTTGTAGATTTCATCGGGCTTCGTTTCCTGAATGATGCGGATCAGGTTGGTGCTGTCGGTGAGATCGCCGTAATGCAATTGCAGGCGGCGGCCCGATTGGTGGGGATCCTGATAGAGGTGGTCGATTCGGTCGGTATTGAACAAAGACGCCCGGCGCTTGATGCCGTGCACGAAGTAACCCTTATCGAGGAGCAATTCGGTGAGGTAGGCACCGTCCTGCCCGGTGATTCCTGTGATGAGTGCGGTTTTCATTGTTTGGTGATGATTTTTCGTCAAACTACAAAGATAGGGAATGGAAAAGTAAGGAATTCTGAATATTATTTGCCTTTTAGATATTCCGCAATCGTTACAATGGTTGTTTTACCAAATTTTCCCAAATCAGTCAAATCTCTATCACCAGAAATAATATGTGTTGCTTCTCCATCATGAGCCAGGGAAAGCAGAAAATTATCTTTAGGATCTCTGCATCTCTCCACTACACTAACTACGTTTATGATTTCAGAATTCTTCTCAATTTGAGAAAGTAGATCCAACAAATCTTCAGGCGGGAAATATTTTCGAAATTTTGGCCGACTCGCTACGTCCGTAAGCTCTTCGAGCAATTCAATGCTAAACAGCAAAACACACAAGTTTTCTTTAATAATTCGGTCAAGCTTTGAAAACCCACCAATTAATAAAAAACTAATCCAAATATTGGTATCAATGATTATCCTGTCTTTTCTTCGCCGCATATCGTTTATTCCTAACAACCTCTACTTCCTTCGTGATCTCTACTAAAGTTGGTGGATTTGCGGAAGCCCTTACTCTTAATTTTTTAATAACACTATGCAGACTTGGTTCAGTTTTCCGAAATGTAATTAAGTCCAAATCGGCTAAATTCTGCAATAATTTTTTGGCCTTTGGATTCAATATGTCTATTTGATAGGTTTTCATAGGACAAAAATAAGATTTTTCAATCATTTAATTGAAAAGTCAAAGTGAGCGGTCAACAAGTTCGTAGTTGGTGCTTCGTCCGCCCGCTGGTTCTTGTGATGAGTGCGGTTTTCATGATGTGGGGGATGATTTTTCGTCAAACTACAAAGATAGGGAATGCAAAAGTAAGATGCCCTGATAAGGTAGTTGCAGTATCACTTTACAGGGGCAAAGCGCAGTATTACCTGTCAAGGAAAAAATACAGTATCATTTTACAGTATCATTTTACAGTATCATTCGTAAAGTATCGGGATTTATTTTTACATTAATTTTTGTTATCCGAATTCAACATGGAAGGGCTTTTATCATCAGCTCGAATGACAATCCATCGCCCGGTCTTATCAGAACCTTCCCGCTTTAGAGAACCGTCCGATTTTAAATCCCTCAAAATGCGCTTGACAGTAGCGATAGCCAGATCCAACCGAACGGTCAGATCAAGCGCGGTCAGATGCGCTTCAGACATCAGCGCTTCCATAACCCTATGCCGATTATTTGCCTGCTTGGCCGTAGGACCGCTATTGTTTAATATCGTCGGCAGTCATTTTTTGAATAAACCCATTCACACGTAAAAATACGTCGTTCTCGTTCAATCCTGGGCTCACAAAACCAGTTCGCGTCTGGAATTAGCCCTTCAACGCACAATCGTTGGGTATGCACTTATAAATTGAAGCAGCCCCAGGTAAAGTTCGTCCATTCTTTGTTTTGGTTAACATATTTTGCCACTGTCAATTGCTTTTCCCTCAGAAAATTTGAGCCATATTCTCCGCAAAAATGCGGTGATTAGATCAGTTATTCACCGCAAAGCAAATCGCCGTGAATAAACCAAGGCCACTGGTTTGAAGAAAAAAGCGTGGCAGGAATTACAGGATCGGCAGGAATTTCAGTAGTGGCAGGTACTACAGCCCCAGTTCACGGCGCTGCTGATCATCAATCGGGCCCGGCGCATCGATCATCACATCGCGGCCTGCGTTGTTCTTGGGGAAGGCTATGAAATCGCGGATGCTCTCGCTGCCCCCCATGAGGGCGCATAGGCGGTCGAACCCAAGCGCAATTCCACCGTGGGGTGGCGCACCGAATTCGAAGGCATTCAACAAAAAACCGAATTTGCGCTGCGCCTCTTCGGGGGTGAAGCCGAGTGCCTCAAACAACTGTGCTTGCAGGGCCCGGTCGTGGATACGGATGGAGCCCCCGCCCACCTCATTGCCATTCAACACTAAGTCGTAGGCATTCGCCAGTACCGTACCCGGCGAATCCGCCAGCAGTTTGATGTGTTCGGGTATCGGAGAAGTAAAGGGGTGGTGCATGGCCATCCACCGGGCCGCCTCTTCATCCCATTCCAATAGGGGGAAATCGACCACCCATAAGGCCTGAAATTCATCCGCACGGCGCAACCCAAGCCGCTCGCCCAATTCGAGTCGGAGCGCACTGGCCGCCTTCATGGTGAGGCTGTCGCCCCCCGCTACCACAAGCAGCAAATCGCCTGCTTGTAAGGCCGCAGCTTCGCGCCACGACTGCAACCGCTCGGTGCTGTAGAACTTATCGACGCTCGACCGGAGGCTGCCGTCGGCTTCCACCCGCATCCACACCATGCCCTTCATCCCGATTTGAGGTCTTTTGACCCATTCGGTAAGCTCATCGAGTTGCTTGCGGGTATAGTCCGCGCCACCAGGCAGGGGAATGCCGACTACACGTTCGGCTGCATCGAAAACACCGAAGTCGACCCCGGAAGTGAGGTCCAGGCCATACCCTTTGAGGTGCACCAATTCCATACCGAACCGGATGTCGGGCTTATCGTTGCCGAAGCGCCGCATGGCCTCGTGAAACGACAAACGGGGTAAGGGACCGAGTTCGACCCCTTTAATGACGCGCAACAGGTGGAGCAGGAGCCCTTCAAACATCTGCAGGATGTCTTCGCGCGCCACGAACGACATCTCGCAGTCGATCTGGGTGAATTCGGGTTGGCGGTCGGCCCGGAGGTCTTCATCACGGAAACACTTCACAATCTGGAAGTAACGGTCGAAGCCCCCCACCATCAGCAATTGCTTGAAGGTTTGGGGTGATTGCGGCAGGGCGTAGAACTCGCCATTGTGGAGGCGGGAGGGCACCACGAAGTCGCGGGCGCCCTCGGGGGTACTTTTGATCAGCACGGGGGTTTCCACCTCCAGAAAACCGCGCGCATCGAGGTAGCGGCGCACCTCCTGGGCCATGCGGTGGCGCAGTTCGAGTTTTGCCCGCACCGGCTGCCGGCGCAGGTCGATGTAGCGGTATTGCATCCGCAGGTCGTCGCCTCCATCGGTCTCGTCTTCCACCAAAAAGGGGGGGAGCCGGGAGGGATTCAGCAGGCTAATCTTGCTTATCTCTATTTCTATTTCCCCGGTTGCCATTTTATCATTGGGTGCATATCGTTTCACCACGGTGCCTTCGGCCTGGACTACATATTCGCGGCCCAGGTCACGCAGGGCCTGAAGTAATTCGGGGGCAGTTTTTCCCTCTTCAGCCATCAACTGGGTGATGCCATAGCGGTCGCGCAGGTCGACCCACAGCATTCCGCCTTTATCGCGCACCCGGCTCACCCAGCCGCAGAGGGTAACGGAGGTTCCGGCATGGTTGCTTCTCAATTCGCCGCAGGTGTGGGTTCGTAGCATCGTATAGGCCATTCTTTGTGCTGTTTTTGTTTACAAGGGCTCAAAAATCGTGATTCGTCGTTCAACTTTCAATTTTTTGCCCTTCTAATTATCACTTTCTGCCCATATTATTGCATGACACCGGCGGGCACCGACCCAACCGGCCGTTGTTTCAACCATTTGAGCCATTCCTTAATGTCGCTATGCTGAATCCGTTTGATGATGCGCACTGGATGCGTCAGGCCCTCAACCAGGCCCTGGAGGCCCGCGATGCGGGTGAGGTGCCGGTTGGTGCGGTGGTGGTGATGGGCCAGACATTATTGGGTAAAGGCCATAACCTGACCGAGCGCTTGCACGACGTGACCGCCCACGCGGAAATGCAGGCCATCACGGCGGCTTCCAATCACCTGGGCAGCAAATACCTTACAGAAGCAACCCTCTTCGTTACCCTCGAACCCTGCGTGATGTGCGCCGGCGCCCTTTATTGGTCACAAATCGGGCGGGTTGTCTGGGGCGCCCACGACCCCAAGCGAGGGTTTAGTCGCCACGGACCGCTGCTCCATCCCAAAACTATCATTGAAGGCGGATTCATGGCCCAGGAATCGGCCGACCTCCTTCAAGCCTTCTTCCGTGCCCGACGACGACGCTGATTCTGTATCAGCCCATCATGAATTTCAAGTGCTCAAAAACTTGCGGCGAAGCTGCTGACCGTGCTGTGCACACGATTGAGCACAATAAGTAGGGCGGCCAAGGCAGGCAGGCCACAAAGGGTATTAATAGTTAGTTGGTCGTTTTTTCAGTCGTACTTTCTTATAGTTTTTGGGAATCAACAATTGTTCTTGCCAGGCCGGATCGAGCACCTGTGTGAGGCATTTACGGCGCAGTCTGAACGTGTGAAACCAGCGCATGAGGCCGAGGTATGAATTGATGCAACTAATGATGTACACCTTTTGCTCCCGAGTAAGTGGCTCTTTTTGCCTCAAAAGGGCATTGATTTTGTGCAAAGCCAGATAAAACTGGGATTTCATTCGAGCAGCCACGCACATGCGTCCAGGCTTGACCTGAACGCCCAGAAAGGTGACCCCCTTCGCGTAGTGTTGCATGTACCGCTTTTTGGGATGCAAAGTGAGCACAAGCTCATTCTTGAGGTATTCTTCTATGCGGGGAACCAGCGAATTCAGGTAAACGCGGTCGCGGTGCATCAATACGAAGTCGTCGACATAACGGCCATAATGTTCAATCTGCAGTTCGTTGTGCACAAATACATCGAATTCGTGCAGATAGAAGTTCGCAAAGACCTGGCTGCTGAGATTTCCGATGGGCAGGCCGCAGTCCGGGGGGGCATAAAACAAGCTTTTATCGTGTGGAAGTCCCTGCCAATCTTTGCGGCTACCACGAATCTCGCAATTCACTGCGGGCTGGTGAAATATGATCTGGTGACTGATGCTGAGCACCCGATCCCGATCGCTGCGGTTGTAGAATTTGTGAATAAAGGCCTCCAGTTTTTGATACAGAATGTGTCGGTTGATGTGCATAAAAAACCCCCGAATATCCAACTTCAGCACAAACCCTTCCTGATCAGCAGGAAATCTGAAAGAATTCAAGCCCCGTGCAATCCGGCGAACACCATACAAAGTTCCTTTTCCCGGTCTGCAGGCGAAACTATTCTGTATAAATAATTTTTCGAATAATGGATTCAATCGTTCGATAAGCCAGTGGTGCACCACACGGTCACGAAAACCGGAGGCAAACACCTCACGTTTTACGGGCTCCTCCACGATAAAGGCGATGCATTTACCGGGCCGGTAGGTGCCGGACTTGATTTCGTCGTGCAACCTCCAGATTTCGCGCTCAAAATGTACTTCAAATTCGAGAGCGCTTGGGGTATTTCGCTTGTTGCGGCGACAGGAATAATAGGCCTCAAACAACTCCAGGGGCAAATCCGGCGCGCGCGCCTCGTCGGGCTTGCGGTTGCGTTCCCGCTTTTCGCGCGGAAAGGCATCTGCCGTGGCGCTCATGATTCGGTCGAGCCGATCCGATATCTTATTCTTCACATTCAAAGCAATGGCCACTGTCTGCACCTTTCGGGCAGACAGTGGCAGCGTTCCCCCATTCCCGCACGCAGCGAACCGAAAAACCGTTTCGTTGGTCGTTGTTGTTGCGGTTCACATTTGCGTTGTTGTAGTTCAGATTGCGATACCAGGCGTTGCCCGACCCCGCATCCGAAGAACTCCACCAGTTTCCGTTGTTGCCCACATTGTTGAAACCGCCATTATTGTTGCGGTTGCCACCAGGCACAGAAACTGAAGTAACCACTATTGTATGGGCTCCACCCCCAAATCCGAGGGACTGGGCGCAGAGCGGGTTACCGGATTGGTTAGGCTCACTCATATAATCCTTAGACTACATGATTCCGGCCGGACGCTTTGTTCATTGCTTTTTGCCATGCTGTACATTGTTTGCTGATGCTCTCCACTACTTCATTGAGGTCCACAAATTGAGGCAGACTGATTTGCTTTTGGTCGCGAAGCAACCGAATGTGCAAACGGATGATTTCTATCTGTTCACGCGCAGGTTGCAACAGGGATGCATCGGATTTGAAGTCGTAGGCCCGAAACATCAGGACAAACAACTGAAACGTGGACTGGATCAGGGAATCCCCGAGGTTAAACCGGTAATGACGGTTGAAATTCTGGGTGAGAATCAGGATCTTCTGCAACAAATCGTAGGTGCTCTTGAAAACTGGAAGGTTGTAGTAAATATACATAGGAGATTGAAGATATAAAAAAAATCAATCCAATCCACATAGGGTAAAAAATATTTATTAAAACAGAGAAGCGACTCGCCTGTGCAACCGTCGAAAAGAAAAAATCGTAACACTATATGACGCAAAAAATCCCGGGCGGTTTTACGGGCGCCTACAGGCGCCCGTAAAACCCCAACCCGCCCCACCGCGCAAAACCCATTAAAAGTCAAAAGCCAAGGGTCAATCCCGCACGCAGCGAACCGAAAAACCGATACGTAGGGCGTTGTAGTTGCGGTACACATTTGCGGA
>Ga0214923_10007470_pt1 | contig 11914 bp, 13 predicted proteins | sample LL1510_MetaG_FD_177993 | JGI IMG/M metagenome (GOLD analysis project Ga0214923, IMG submission 177993) | Freshwater microbial communities from Lake Lanier, Atlanta, Georgia, United States - LL-1510 | ecosystem: Environmental > Aquatic > Freshwater > Lake | place: USA: Georgia | collected... | reverse complement strand
AGGGCTCTAAAATTGTAGAACCAAGAGACTGTGTATTTTTATATTTAACATTGTTTAGGTTTTGAGCGATGAAACCAATATCAACCTTAGATTTTAAATCATTAACATCCTCAATAATCTTTAAAGTATCCTCGCGGTGAATAATATTAACTTCAATATTTTTTTCTTTTAATCTTTTTTTTAATAATAAAGCTGAGGTATGAAAAAAACCACCAACCGGACCTGCTTCGATGGTTATAATTTTTGGTTTTATTTCTTGATAAGCGACAAAACTCAAATAAAAAAATAATAAAAAGACCACTAAATAATGCAGATAACTTTTTATAAAATTCATTGTATTTATTCAAAAATTATTAGCATTAAATCGATGATCAGACTAAAAGTAAAAGTTAAATATTTTAAAAATTTAATTTTTAAAACATATAACAAATAAAAATAATATTAACTATGCAAGACAAAATAAATTATATCGATCTTTATTGTGAACGTTTAAATCCTGGTATTTTTGCAGAACCTTTAAATGCAATTACCAATCTTGCTTTCATTGGTATTGGGCTTTTTATTCTAAAAGGACCAAGTTTTGCAGGAAGAATTCTTGGAGTAGTTACTATTTTAGTCGGCTTTGGCAGCTTAACCTTTCACACTCTTGCAACTCCTTGGGCAGCAAATCTAGATGTAGGATTTATTGCCTTATATATTTTAATGTTTGCTTATTTGGTTCCACTCAAATTATGGAATTTATCAATCCTCCTTACAATGATTTTTACTATTTTAGTTCTCAGTCTCGTAATTTTATTTAATCTTCTTTCCCCTTATCTTAAAAATTGGCTAGGTCATTTTCCTCCTGGAATTTATGTTGGAGCTTGGCTAAGTCTTTTAATTTATACAATCATTTCAAAACTTTATAAAATTAAAGTTGCGGTACGATGGTTAACGATTGCAACATTTTTATTTCCAATTTCATTAACAGCACGGGAACTTGATCTTAATATTTGCGATATTTTCCCCTATGGTACGCACTGGTTATGGCACCTACTGAACTCTTTAGTTCTAGGATTATGTTGTTGGGCTTTTCATGCTGAACAAAAATCTCAATTCAATTCAATTACTCGCACTGAAAGTTTAAAGTAATATTATCTTTTCTAAGTTTTACCCTCTTATTTTCCTTCGACAATTCAACTAAAGACCATATAGGCGTGTCTGAAGAACGAATGAGATAATAATCATAATAATCAATCTCATAAGTTTCGGTGCTCACTTTTTCAAATTTATTAAGTGAGGCATAAGCATTGAGTTGATTTAAACGACGATCGCTATAAATAGTGGTGTTAATAATTTCTTTAGTAAACATATTAGCAATAAACATATGTTCCTCATAAACATTGCTAAAATTTTTTTTGTAAAATTCGGTTTGTTCTGGAGTATGTCCTATCGTATGACATTTTTTTAGAATAATAATTTGTGCAACAGCTATTTGTGTCTGCAAAAAAGATAGAAATAAAATTATAATAATTTTTTTCATCTCAATTTTATCTTAACAGAATTTAGGGTGAGTTAAATAAAAATCTACTAGAGTAGATTTCATATCAATATCTAAGACAATTTTATGTTTTGCACAAAAATTTAACATTGCTTATGTTTCTTTATGTCTGCCTACTAAAGATCCCGCAAGAACTGTTAGTGTTCTAACTTTAAAAGAAAATAATTATTTAAATTAATTTATTTTTGCAGTTGCCATAATGCACCTAGGCCATTGGAGAGGATATAAATTTTTCCATCCTCTGCAATTTTTAAATCCCGAATTCGATTTAATTTTCCCTTTAAAATTATAACTTCTTTTCCAACTTCATTATCATTTATAAATTCAAGTTTTCGAATACTTTCATCTTTTAAAGAGGTCATTAAGATATGCCCATTCCATTCTTTAAATTCATCTCCTTTATAAATTTGTACCGCACTCACAGCAATGGAGGGAGTCCAAGTATATAAGGGTTTTGTAAAACGTGAGTCCCATTGATCAGTTTCGCCACATTTTGTTCCTGAATAATTAACTCCGCCCCAGCACCAAATTTGCCAACCATAATTTTCACCAAATTTAACTTCACCAAAAAAATCTCCACCCTTTGCACCATGATTTGAAATATAAATTTTTCCATTAAAGGGTGATAAGGTCATGCCTTGTGGATTTCTAATTCCAATTTGATAAATCTCTGCTAGCCAATCATTTTTACCCTTAAACTTTGGATTATCCTTTGGGGCAGATCCATCAAGATTAATTCTAATCATTTTACCCACATGAGTTTTTGGATCTTGGGCAATGTTACCGTTTCCACGCTCGCCTGCACTTGCATAAATCATATTATCTTTAATGACTAATCTGCAACCAAAATGATAACCACTATTGATGGGTGGATTTGCTTGAAAAATATTTTTAAAATTTAAATTATCTTTTGTAAAAGTTGCCTTTGCAATACTAGTGCTTGTTTTACCCCCTCCTCGATCCTCCGTATAACAAATAAAAATATCATTATTGTATTTAAGAATATCAAGCAGTCCGCCTTGACCATCTACTTTATAATTTAAATTATGTTTTACCTTTCTAACGTCCTTGCTTTTAATGTTTGCAAATACAATCTCACCATCTTTTTCAGTGATTAAAACCTCATCTTTATTAACAAATGTTAAACTCCAAGGATCTTTGAGATCTAAAATTTTCTCAATCTTAAAATTTTGTGCATATACCGACTGACTTAAAATAAGAAAAAAAGATAATAATTTTAAAAATTCTTTCACTTTTTTTTTCTATGAACAATATAAACTAATGGTACTCCTACAAAGAACGTATAAAGGGCACCCTTAAAACCACTGCCAAAAAATATTTCTAAGATATTCTTTAATGGATTTTTTAAGGAAAAAGTTAAAAAAGCCTCAGCATTAGTTAATTGTGCACTTAACAACCAATCGATTATTAAAATTGGAAAACCGATAAATAAAAAAATAACAACTACACCAGAAATGATGCAAGCGGTTAGATAAAATAAGCTATCGATTAAGGCCTGTTTCATTAAATTTTATTTTCTTTGAAACTTGAAAAATATTTATAATTTTTAAAAGATTTACAAGCTTTTAGCTGTCTTTCTAACATCTTCTAAAAACTCAGATCTTTCTTCTGGGCTGACAAAAGGAACAGCAAAATAACGTCGATATTTAATATCTCGTATCCCACAGATGTGAAATACGCCCCGTTTTAATCTTCTGATGGGTAAATTTAAAAAAAAGGTTGTAATCGCAAGTCTAGGGGATCCATAAGTGCAAAATATAATTGCATTTTTATCCTTCAGTCCCCCTATGGGATATCCATAATTTCCCCACAACTTTTTAAAAGTAAAAGCAAAGGGAGGAGCTAATACTTTATCAATCCAACCTTCTAAAATAGCAGGCATTCTAAAATTCCAAATGGGTCCAATCAGTACAATCGTATCTGAATTTTTAATTCGCTCACGGTGTGAAACAGTTATAACGTCAGGTTCTTCACCTCGAAATACAGGATCAAAATTTTCTTTGTATAAATCCACACAATCTACTGTGTGACCAGATTGTTTTGCAGTCTCAATAAAAGTGTCGCGAATAGCTGCATTAAAAGATTTATCGCTATAATGACTATAAACTAAAAATACTTTTTTCATTAAATCCCTCCAAAAAAATGTAAATAAGAAATAAGAACTAAAAAAAAACTAACCACCAACCATAATTTTTCAAGACCAATGGCCATCAAAAAACCAATGGTAAATACTAATAAAATTATAGTAATGAGTGGAGTCACAGTTGATTAATATTTACTATCATCTATTCATTTTTGAAAGTAATAAAATAGTGATACTATTTACATACAATTGTTACTTTTTTTAGAAAATTACAACTCGTCTTTGCATCGGTAATTCTAGTTGCAACTTCCATCGCTTTTATTCTTGAAATTGCTCATATGATTGAAATTCGAGATGTAAATTTACCAGATCTATTATTATTATTTATTTATTTAGAAGTAATTGGAATGGTCACTAGTTATTGGCGAACACAAACTATTCGTTTGACCTATCCATTATTTATTGCAATCACTGCATTATCGCGATTAATTATTTTACAAAAAAAAGATATTGATCCATCCACGCTTGTTTATGAAGCGGGCGCAATCTTACTTCTTGCAATTGCAATTGTAATTTTAAAATTTAGAAGATCTAAATTACTAGGCATTAGATTTGATAAAGACGAACTTTAATCGTAAAAATTAAACTTTAGGTAGAGGCTAATTTTAGCCCCTACCCATCTATAGATTTAATTTATTTCTATTGTTCTTGGTTTTTTAGACTCTGGAATAATTCTCTCTAAAGAGATCTTCAATAAACCATCTTTTAGTTCAGCACCTTTGATTTCTGTGTCATCGGATACTGTAAAAGTTTTGCTGAAGTATCTTTTAGAAATTCCTCGATGGATTATTTCATTTTTTCCATCTTTTTCTTCAGTCTTGTTTTGCTTTACTGATTTGATCTTTAAAAGACCATCTGCATACTCAATGCTGATATCTTTTTTTGAAAAACCAGCTAGAGCTAATTCAATATCGTAGGTGAAGTCACCTGTTTTAACGATATTGTAATAAGGATAGTTATCCAATGATTCAAAACCATCATTTTCAAACATCTTCTCAAAACTATCGAACATATTCTCAAATCCAACTGAAACGGGTTTCAGCTGATTAAAGATAGATAGGTTTCCATTTAGCTTGCTCATTTTATTTTCTCCTTTGTTAAGCGAGTTAGTGTAAGCCCCATAAGGCAACTTACGAGTTAGATTTAGGAATAAGTTATGAATTTTAAATAGTTAAAAAAATTTATTTTTTAACCCCTTGAAAATTTATTATGGATTACCATATGCAAACTTTAAATATCTTGTAATTAACAATCATGAAAATTTATCATATCGATTCTAGCGCAAGAAAAGCTGAATCTGTTTCAAAATCCCTTGCAAAACTATTAGTTGAAAAGATAAAAAAACCTGAAGACACTGTTACATATCGAGATGTGTCTTCCGGACTTCCCTTTGTCTCAGGGATTAAAGGAGCTGGATTTATTATTCCAGAAAATGAACGAACAGAAGCTGATAAAAAATTATTTAAAATATCCGATGAATTAGTAAAAGAATTTAAAAGTTGTGACACTCTTGTTATCTCAGCGCCCATTTATAACTTTGGCGTACCTGCCTGTCTGAAGGCTTGGTTTGATTTAATCGCTCGAAATGGCGAGACCTTTCAATATACCGATCAAGGTCCCGTTGGCACGGTTACCAATATTAAAAAAGCATATTTGCTTATTGTTTCTGGCGGTGTACCGGTTGATAGTAATATGGATTTTTGCACACCGTGGTTAAAACAAGGACTTGGTTTCTTAGGAGTTAAAAATTTTGAAGTGATTGCAGCAGATGGTTTAAGCCGAGATCCTCAAAAAATTGATAAAACAAAAGAGAAAATTAATTCTCTAAAATAAACTTAAATTATTTTCCGTTTATTAAATTTATAAATAAAGGCGATAGTGCAATTAACACTAAGATGATTACAACCGTTTTTGGTTTCTTCATTAAATAGTCAATTGCTTTAAATAGGTCTTTTTTAATCATTTTTCAAAAATTGCGAAAAATTTAGTTAAAATAAACTACATTTATTTTTTATAATTTAGTTCTATTAATAAATTTTTTTGCTTTGGGTTGTAATTATTATCTGAAACAATAAATAATTTATACATTTGCTTTGCTATTTCAATACTTCCTATGGCCTCATAATTATCTAAGGGAAAGGGGGGTTTTAATTTAACTAATTGTTTAGGCCTGACAATTTCGTTCTCTTTAATATCACTATATTGAAATGTTAAAATACGCGCACGGTTACCAAAATTAGGTGTATAACTTCGCTCTAATACTAAAATCTCCTCATTGTTCAAAACTGTTAAATCCGTTGGATTATAATTTTTATAAAGAGGATAATAAAAAGTTGTTAAAATATTATTACGGTAAAGATAAGCTTTAACGGTTTGTGGAGATACTTTTGAATTTTCTGTAATTAAAATAAGTTGATCTTTAATAAAACCCATTGCCTCAATACCTTCATTTGAAATTAAATTTTTAAAATTTTCTGGATTGATGAAGTGATCCGGTTTTTTTTCATTCGCATATCTTAAAACTCGATGATTTCTCTCAAAGGCAATAAAAATATCACCATTTTTAATGTCGATTGCCTCAGCATCACCTTCTGTTTTATCCCCCATGAGAGTCCTATTATCTTCTGATTTTAAGGGGATAATATTTTTAATGTTAAATGCTATTAAGTTATTTTTTTTATCAAATTCAGGATTAGCCTTGAGATAAAAACCATCATCACTTAAAAAATAAAAATCGAATTGTACAGATGGGTAAGAAGTAGCTTTTGGGCTTATAATTTTAAGACCTGAAATACCTCCAAATTTTTTAAAATCTGAGGACATTTCATAAACTTTAACCTCTGATAAAAATTTTGCTTTTATTTTACTCCCTTCAACTCTTTTAAGTGTGATGGTTTGACTAAAACTTATAGCGCAATAAAGAAAAAAAATTATAAAAAAACAAAAGAGTTTTAAACTCTTCATTATTTAATTTTATTTAAATAATGATTAAAAAAAGTCACTGTCCTTGTCCAGGCTAATTGTTTTGCCTCTTCATTATACTGTAAATAAGGTAAATTTTTACTATCAACTTCTTCATTCGCAAAGGCATGTTTTGCATCGTATCTAAAAAATTCAAAATTTGCTTTTTCTTTTTTAAGTTTTTTTTCAAGTTCATCAACACCTCCTATGTCAAAAGCCTCGTCGTGTAAGGCAAAATGCCCAAGGAGTGGAATTTTTATTTTCTTTCCTTGCATAAGGTCGGGCGATGGGTAACCATACCAAATAACTGCGCAATCCAATTCCTGCACATGTGCAGCGGCAAGACAAGCTAAAGCTCCGCCCATACAAAATCCTGTCACTGCCACTTTTTTTGCTCCAGAATTTTTTAAATATTTAACCGCTCCACAAATATCTTGGCTTGCAGCATCTACAAAATTTAAACCATTCATTAAATGCTTTGCTTCATTTGCTTCAAGGGCAACTTTGCCCTTATATAAATCTGGTATTAAAACTTGCCAACCTAAATTTCTCAAATTTTTTGCAACTTTCTTGATTTGGTCATTTACACCCCACCACTCCTGTAACAAAACAATGCCTGGAATATTTTCCTCTGAATCTAAAATAAAACCTTTACTAACGATGGAATCTGGCCGCCTAAACTCAATCGCTTTCATGCGTCCTTACCATAACTAGGTTTACAAATTAAATTTTGATCCTACTATAGAAATGCTTGATTATTTTTCATAGAGACCGCAATCACTGATGAACGAGGTAAAGTGTTTCCACCTCCTGGAAAGTGCGAACCCGTTCCATCTTCCCCAGGATGTTGAACGCCCACAAACATTGTTTTTTTGTCAGGTGAAAAACAAAGTCCTGTAATTTCACAACCAATCGGACCTACCAAAAATCTTTTAATTTTTTGCGACTTAGGATCAGCATACAACATCATATTATTTCCCTGTCCTTCAAAATCTCCTTTGTTAGAATAATTACCATCCGTCTGGATCCACAAAGCTCCTTTGCTATCAAAGCCAATGCCATCCGGAGAGTTAAACATGTTATTTGTATTTATGTTTTTAGACCCGGCATAGGCATCAGCGTGCACTTTAGGATTACCTGCGAGTAAAAAAATCTCCCACTTAAAATTATTTGAGGTATGATCGTTATTTTCAGGAACCCATCTTATAATTTGTCCATATTTATTTTCAGCCCTAGGATTTGCTGCGTTAACTGGCATTGCATCAGATTTTCCTCTGTTTGAATTATTTGTAAGAGCTAAATAGAGTTCAACTTTGAATGGATGTGAAGCAACCCATTCTGGTCGATCCATAGTGGTCGCGTTAACTTTTGATGCGGCTTGACGAGTATGTACACAAATTTCAGCTTTCTTCATACCTGTAGATTTTTCGTCTAAGATTAGCCAATTTCCTGAACCATCGTCATTAAATTTACCCACATATAAAGTTCCATCTTCTAAAATATTAGAGTTATCTCCTTTAGCATCATATTTTTTATCTGCAATAAATTTATAAACAAACTCCCCTCGTTCATCATCCCCCATGTAAACTACAATCCGATTATCTTTAGTTAATACCACCTCAGCATTTTCATGCTTAAATCTTCCCAACGCTGTTCTTTTTTTAGGAATTGAGTTAGGTTGTGTTGGATCGATTTCCACAACATAACCATGTCGGTTTGCTTCATTTGGCACTTTACTAATATCAAAACGATCATCATATCTTCCCCATCCATAACCCCAATCTTTTATTGAAATTCCGTAACGTTTAAATTCTGGGGTTATTTTCTCATTGGCATCTGAGGCCATAAAATAAGCATTAAAGTTCTCTTCACACGTTAAATAAGTTCCCCAAGGGGTCTTGCCACTTGCACAATTATTAAAAGTTCCTTTTACTTTAGTCCCAGATAAATCCATATCTGTTCTAACATAAATGCTTCCTCGTGCAGGCCCTGTAAGTTCAACATTTGTATCCGCTGTAATTCTTCGGTTGTAAATAGAATCTTTAACAATTGTCCACTTTCCAGATTTGTTTTCAATTTCAACAATACTTACGCCATGGGCATATTTATTTTTATTTACATCATCTAAGGTTTCCGGTTTTTTGCTGGCATTTGTCGGATGCAACAAATCATTATTAGCATACTCATTATTAACAGCTAAAATCATTTTTCCTTTATGCTCGAATAAAAACATTCCATCGTTATTATCTCCAAAACTTAGTAGCTGACTTTCTGCATTTCCTGCGCTTTTGTGATCAAATTCTCTTCCTTTATTCCATAGCGGATCTCCCCATGATACGACGGTTTGCCATTTAAAATTATCTGGCACAGTTATAGTGTCTAATGAATTTGCAGCTACCTCTTTAAAATCTAATATAAATTCTTTCGCATCCGCATTATTAAAAGAAAATGGAGTGCTATGCATAAATGCAAATAAACCAACCGTCGCTCCCGTGATGGAAACAACTTTTAATGCTTGTCGTCTTGAAACGATGGAATCAAGAATGTGATCAAAATCTACTTTTTCTAATGGAGGATTTACTATCTCATCAAACTCATCAAATGAAACATTATAATTTGTTTTTTTGTTTAAATTAGCAGTACTCATAATTTTTAAATATTAAAATATTTGTGTTACCGATTTATTAAAAAAATATTAATTTTTCATGTCCTAAGAAAAAAAATTTTTATTCAATAACTGTCAACAACAGGCGTGGATAAAATTGTTAATAATTTTTTTTATTATTTAATAATTTTTTTATAAATTCTTCATATCTTTAAATTATATATTAAAAAAATTAAGTATGCGTAATTTTAAAAAAAAACAAACCAACTCTAGATTTTTTAAAAAACATATTAAATTAATTAAATTTGACTTATTTTTAAAAAACATCAAAAAATTAGACCAATTTTTTTTTAAAATTGAAGAAAATAAGTAAATATTTAATAAAACTGCAATAAATAATTCATATAAACACTTTAAAGAATATTTGTTCACAAGGTTAAACCTTTATTTTTTGTTAAGTTAACCTACGCCCCTTATAAATCGTTAATTTAGTTAATCTTGTGAACATTTTTTTTAATTTCTTATTAATTTTTACAGTTTATAACTGAGGATAAATTTTTTTTTAGATAATTTAAAATTATGCTTATTAATTGCTCTTTATATAAAGAAGGAATTAAACAAAAAAATTTAAGTCTTGGTGAAATTGAGGAATGGCTTAGCAAATCCGATCATGTCCTATGGGCTGCTTTTTATAACATTGATAACGAAACCTTAGATCGTGTTCAAACTATTTTTAAACTCAATGATCTTGCCGTTGAAGATACAGGACAAACTTTAGATATCGCTGAATTAGATCAAATTCCAAGAATTGTTGAATATCAAAACACCATTTTTATAATGGCCCATTTATTAGAATATAAAAATAATCAGATTGAATCTGGTGAAATGACCGTTTTTGTTGGCACAAATTATATTTTATCTTTTCGTAAAAATAGTGAACATAAATTTAGTAATGTTAGAGATCGCTGCGAACGTGAGCCTGAATTATTAAAGTTAGGTGTGGGTTTTATTTTATATGCAATCTTAGATGAAATTGTTGATCGCTATTTTCCACTTTTAAATAAAATTGAAATTGATATGGAACTAATTGAAAAAGAAATGTTTAAAAAAAAAGATACTAAAAAATTAATTGAAAAACTTTATCAATTAAAAATTCAAACCACAGATCTTCGCCATGCAACTATTCCATTAAGTGAGGTACTAGGTAAATTACATGGGGGGCGTGTGCCAAGTGTATGCGTAAATTTGCAGGATTATTTTAATGATATCCATAATCATTTAATTAGAATTAATAAGTCTATAGAGAGTTTGCGTGATACTATTTCAACCTCTGTGCAGGTTAGTTTAGCCCTTGCAACCATTGAAAAATCTGAAATTACAAAAAAACTTGCTGGTTGGGCTGCAATTTTTGCGGTGTGTACAACGGGAACAGGAATTTGGGGAATGAACTTTGAGTACATGCCTGAACTAAAATTTAAATATGGCTACCCATTAATTTTAGTATTTATTTTTTTAGTGGCGTTTTTTGTTTATAGAAAATTTAAAAAATCTGGCTGGTTATAATTTAGTGATAATTACTAACACCCATGTCTTGGTGAAATTGTTTTAATTTATTTAAAGCAATAGCATAGGCTGCTGTACGTAAACTTGATTTTTTTAATATTTTTAAATTTTTTAAAATTTCTTTAAATGTTTCACGCATTACATCTTCCAATCCAGAATTGACCAAATCTACTTCCTGAACTCCTTGAATAATATTTTGTTTATATTTTTCTGGTATTGTTCGGCCTGTTGCATCCTCAACAACATGAATGAGTTCATTCATTTTGTTTTCTTCATATCGCCGTTGTAATCTACCAAAACGAACATGAGTTATATTTTTGACCCATTCAAAATAAGAGACAACAACACCGCCACTATTTACATAAATATCTGGTAATATATCGATGCCTTTTTTATTTAAAAATTCATCTGCATTATAAGTTACTGGACCATTCGCTGCTTCAACGATAAGTTTTGTTTTAATTTTTTCAACATTTCTCATATTAATTACCGACTCTAAAGCTGCCGGAATTAAAATATCACATTGTAAAGTTAAAATTTCATCTGGTTTATCAATAAATTTAGCGCCTTTAAAATTTTTAAAACTTCTTGTTTTATCAAAATGCCTCACAACAGAAGGAATATCAATTCCCTGCTCATTATGTAAATAACCATCGTATTCACCGATTGCAATAATTTTTGCTTGATCCCTGGTAAATAATTCAATTGCTAAACTTTTACCCACTTTTCCAAATCCTTGAATTATAATTTTATTTTCAGAAATTATCGGTTTAAGTTTTGCTCTTTTATAAAGTTTTTCATGTCTTAAATATTCTCTAATTGACTCTTCAACGCCTCTTCCAGTAGAAGCTGCTCTTCCTCGTATTCCTCCATAGGCAATAGGTTTTCCGGTAACGCAGGCCAAATAATTAATATCATTTGGAAATAAATTTTTATATGTATCCATAATCCAAACCATCTCTCTTTCGCCTGTTCCAACATCGGGAGCTGGAACATTGGTTGCAGGACTTAAAAAACCTTTTTTTATTAAACGTTCTGCATAAAGATGGGTAATAGATTTTAGCTCCTGCTCTGTATATTT
>Ga0214923_10007468_pt1 | contig 11915 bp, 9 predicted proteins | sample LL1510_MetaG_FD_177993 | JGI IMG/M metagenome (GOLD analysis project Ga0214923, IMG submission 177993) | Freshwater microbial communities from Lake Lanier, Atlanta, Georgia, United States - LL-1510 | ecosystem: Environmental > Aquatic > Freshwater > Lake | place: USA: Georgia | collected 2015-10-15 | reverse complement strand
TGTTGTTTTAAACTGAAATGCAATAAACACACACATTTGTAAATTAATTTAGTACGTTCTTCTTTGATTACAGAAGTGTGTAACCTCCATTCCACAGCAGACTTCCAGCAATCGATAGGAAGAATATCGTTAATAAACTTGTACTTACCACCATCAAATATAAACTCGTCAGTAAGTAAAAATTGTAACGATGGAAATGTTTTCAAGCCAAAAAGATGCTTGCAATAACCCGTAATAATCATTTCACACAAATACTTTGGTATCAATTCATTTGGTATTGTTGCTGTTTGATGCTCGAGGCATATTAGGTCACAACCAAGCGGCATTGGTGTTGTAAAATCTTCGTTCAAGACGATGTATAAATTAGAGTCAAGATGACAAAGTGTAAAATTGTGCTTGGTGCAAATGTCTATCAATTCTTTCAAGACGACTCTGTTTCTATCGGTAATACAAGAACTATTAAGGTGTAATACTTCGTTGGTTGCATTAGTGTTTTGTTGTAAAGGTTGTTGTTGTTCTTTCTGTTTTAGTTGGTCTTCTTTTCCATCGTTTTTATCTTTTTGTTTATCTTCGTTATCTGTTGTCATATCTTCATCTGTATCTTCATTTTCATCATTATTTACAACACTCCAACTACTTTTGATTTTATACACGTCGTTGAGCAAGTAGATAAAGACAGCTTTGACAACCTCATTTGCATACGTTAAATGTTCATCAACTCCAGGCTTGTTCATAAATGTAATGATCGTGTCTTTCATACCTGCATGTGTCCATAAAAAGTTCATACAAGTAGGAATAACTTGGTTCAACGATTTGATGCCATCATCACACATAATGATACCAAACATCCAATCCATGTAAGTAAGGTGATCATAGTTAATATACTTGGTTTGTTCATATTCACAAAAAATACGATAAAGAACTTGATCAATAACTTGTTTGAACTTTGGGTCATAACGTGCTTGTGGGTTACAAATATCACGAAAGGTACAAATGGCGTCTGGACGGTTGTTTGATTGTGTGGTGATAAACAACTTAAGATAATCAGCAAACCATACAGGGTACTCAATACACTTTTTGTCTGAATTTGTGCGTAACAACCCATTTTGTGCACACCAGTTTTTAGCCACATTTCCAATCAAGTCTTGAGCAAGGATGATATCTTGAAAGAATGTACCAATTTTGTATCCGTAGGTAAGAGCAGTTGCACTAATAAACGTACGTTTTTTGTTGAATACAGAATGAGCATAAACAAGCATACATTCTTCAAATTTGCCCTGAATAGCATACTTATTATACATCTGTTGATATACTTGTTGATAGTCAGCAGGCTTGTCTGAACATTGATACATGTTGTAAACTTCATCCACTTTTGATGCATTGAAAAAATGTGGTGTAGCAGGTAACGTTACCTTCGTACTTGGTGTGTTTGAAGCTTGAACAAATACATCCTGAAATTGCTTGGATAACAATCCCATACATGTATTGATATCATTCACATTGTGTTGTAACTGGCTGAATGCAGCAGCAAAATGACTAAATTTGTCTGTACTCATATCGATCCGTAAAAATTTTTCGTGTCGTAATTATTTTACGGAACGCCTTACTTTTAAATAACAATTATCTGCAATTGTATTCTATAAAATATACTTTTACAACTCGAAATGTAAGTTTATATAAAAGGTAAAAAGTAGTGAATAAAGATTCTGTTTTTTTTGTTATTTTTTTACTACAACTTAGCTTAAAAGTTGAACACAAACATATCAAAGATGCCATTTCACTTTTTGTTAGAACAAGATGAACAAGGAACACAAGTTCAAATCGACAGAATTTCAGGTCCGATCACACTTCGTATCTTGCATCCATTGCAACAAAGATTGAATCAACATGCCCTGAGCCTAGAAGACAAAATATTAGTAGACAAGACTAAGTATCTCTTCGATATTAATCGTAAACAATTACCCAAGATTATTCTCTTCGGAGATGATCACTTTAATTCTTATCATCAGTGTACAGATTGTACATGTAAGACAGGAGATTCTTCTTGTTGTGTACATATATTTAATGACCCATTTTTTACGTTTTTGAACCAAACTGTTAAGAATTGTTCAAAGCAGCATCAAGTTGATGTTTACATCGAAAGCAATCAACCATTGTTAACTGAACCTCAAGTTGATAAAATTATTAATGATTCAGCGTATTTATTTTCCTTCGTGTCTAGATTACAAAATAACCTGAACTCGAAGAATATTAACTTGAGTGGTATCAACCTACATCACATAAACTTTCAAGGCTGTTATTATCGTCAAATTCAGGCTCTTGATAATGACGTCTACAAACAAATATGTCAAGCACCAGACTTGAATTGGCGTTACGCAGATCCAAGAACCATTAATTACACGAATCCAGGTGAAACATTTGTGCTTGAATCGTTGATACACAATTGTTGGAATTACAACATGTTTGGTAGATTGATAGAACCATTCTTCACAAATAGTCCTTATACATTTGATAGAACGTTTTTAGACGAAGAAATCATCAACAAGTATGTATTCCCGAATTGTAAGTACAATCGTGATTTTTTGATTGCCTATTGTGGGTGTTTATCCAAGCTGTACAAGCCACGTTATATGCACACCTGTATTGATGAAATGTTAACAAATCCAGTATTACAACAACATAGCATGATATACAAACAATTGAACAAGATGACTAATGAGGTTAGAAATAGTGCAAGCTATTTTATACAATCGTTCCTTGTAAATCGTTTTGTGCCTGAATTATACTTGAAAATAAATCGTACTTTTCTGAACTCAAAATATCATCAATATTACATAGATAATGTAAATGAAGTTGAAAAGTGGGAACTGTATAAGGTGTATATTGACAACATGTTTCAATCATATTCTGACTTGTTTGCTTGTTTACAACAATATCTTCAAACACCTACTACTGAACAGTTTGATATGGTTCAACAAGGTGTAAAGAATCTATTTGGTCCATTCGTTGATGGTGTTGAATATCCAGGTGAAACCATTGATTACATGAAATATGTATTCTTCTATATTGCTTTGCCGTTGCAAGATGTACAAAAGATGTTATGTTCGTACTTTATCGAGTTTGATATCTTGTTCAAAATTTTGTACAGAAATGATACGAGTAAAATGTGTGTATTATACTTAGGAGACGAGCACTGCCGTACTTTACAAGATATATTACAAACGTATTTTAACTTTGATACGCGTAAGACTATTTTAACTAAAGCTTCATCGTCAACCACAAACCGTTGTGTAGAATTGAGTATGTCAAACGATCGTGGGTATGATTTTAAAGAAGAACTTCTTGATGAAAATTAATATATCAACTGGACAAGTTTTTTCTTTTGCAAATACGATTACTATTACTACAGGAACTCAAAATAAAAACCATAAATTTTTATTTATTTACAACAGTTGAAGTTAAACACAAACTTCAAGTAATATAATCATGTCTTTTCATCTTTTATTAGATAAAGATGATCAAGGAACGCAAGTCAAAATCGACCGAATATCAGGACCAATATCTATCCGTATTTTGCATCCATTGCAACAAGGATTGAATCAACGATATTTGACTGTTGAAGAAAAAATATTGCGTGATAAGACCAAATATCTCTTCGATATCAACCACAAACAACTACCAAAGATAATTCTACTAGGAGATGATCACTTTAATGCTCATCATCAATGTACAGACTGTACATGCAAATCAACTGACTCTTCTTGTTGTGTACACATATTTCAAGACCCATTCTTTACGTTCTTGAATCAAACAGTCAAGAATTGTTCAAAGCAGCATCAAGTTGATGTTTACATCGAAAGCAATCAACCATTGTTAACTGAACCTGAAGTTGATAAAATTATTAATGATCCAGCGTATTTATCTTCATTTAAATCTAGATTACAAAACAATCCAAACTCGGCTGATGTAAACTTGAGCGGTATCAACCTACATCACATTAACGTTCAAGGATGTTATGATCGTCAAATTCAGGCTCTTGATAATGACGTCTATCAACAAATATGTCAAGCACCAGACTTGAATTGGCGTTACGCAGATCCAAGAACCATTAATTACACCAACCCAGATGAAACATTTGTGCTTGAATCGTTGATACACAATTGTTGGAATTATAACATGTTTGGTCGATTGATTGAACCATTCTTCACAAATAGTCCTTATACATTTGACAGAACGTTTTTAGACGAAGAGATCATTAACAAGTATTTGTTGCCAAATTGTATGTACAATCGTGATTTTTTGATTGCTTATTGTGGGTGTTTATCCATGCTGTACAAGCCATATTATATGCACACCTGCATACATGAAATGCTAACGAATCCAATTTTAACAAAACACAGTATGATATACAAACAATTACACAAGATGAATGATGAGGTGAGAGAGAGTGCAATTTATTTTATACAATCATTCCTTGTGAATCGTTTTATACCCAAATTATACTTGAAAATCAATCGTACTTTTTTCAACTCACAGTACCATCAATACTACATAGATAACGTAAAAGAAGTTGAAAAGTGGAAACTGTATAAGGTGTATATTGACAACATGTTTCAGTCTTATTCTGACTTGTTTGCTTGTTTACAACAATATATGCAAACCCCAACTAATGAACAGTTTGATATTGTACATCAAGGTGCAAAGAAGCTATTTCGTCCGTATGTAGATGGTGTTGAATATCCAGGTGAAATGCTCAATTACATGAATGCTGTATCTTTCTATATTGTCTTGCCGTTGCAAGATTTACAAAAAATGTTATGTTCGTATTTTATCGAGTTTGATATTCTCTTTAAGATCTTGTACAGAAGTGATACCAGTAAAATGTGCATAATGTACTTAGGGGAAGAGCACTGTAGTAATTTAGAAGATATACTACGTAAGTATTTTAATTATTATGTATTCAAAATTATTGAAGATCAACCTGCTTCATCAAGCACATTTCGTTGTATAGATTTGACAAGAATCAAGGGAGAACACTATGATTTTAAAGAAGAACTTCTTGATGAAAACTAGTAAAAATAAACATTCATAATTGGTTTTATTTATTTTTTTATTTATTTTTTAAAAAATTGAACTCACACGTAATGAACAACAAAACAATAAAAATCGATGAAATGAAAAGAATAAGTATTGATTCAGTAATGAAGATAATGAAGATGATATAGACATGAGTTCTTGTTGCTACGACTGTTGATCACCAAAAGAACACGCTGAAAAGGAAAATGTTGAACTACAACTGCTAGGCGACGTGCTAAATAATGGTGATGAACTTTCTTGATATGAATATGATTCATTGGTATATGATTCTTGCAACAACGGTGAGCACGACGAAGAAGAACAAGAAGGAGATGTGCACGAAGATGAATCAATATTTACATCTATATCGTTTATATCATTTGAAGGTGATAACTTAATCTTCGACTTTTGTTTACAACTGTGTTGTTGAACATACTCTCGTATTTTTTCCTTCAAATTCATCTTAATCGCTAAGTTGTATAAGTATGCTAAACATTCAGGAATAGGTTTGGCCAATACGGTGTTTTCACGTATACGTTGATGCTTGACGAGTTTCCCACATGTTAAAAACAACCTTCCCATCTGTTGCCATTTCGTGTCAATTCCTCCACGTTTGGATATTACGGTTTGAACTGGTAACAAAGATGGATGTTCTTCGTCGTATAATCGTTTATGAACACATGCTTCAAGCAGTTGAATACACGCAACCAACTTGACAAAAACAGGAACAGAGTTTGACGATTGTTTGTTCTCAGATGTTTCCCTTGAAATAGTACGATAAGCACGACGTATTTTTTGTACCTTGACAACATCATCACTTGTGAAAAATGAATTGGAATCGTTGTGAATAAAATGTTCTTGAGCTTGTGCTGGTGCATGAAATTGGTCTTCTTGTTTTTCGTGTTCTTGCCTTTCCATTTTTCTCTTGCTAGCAACAGATAGACATGATTGTTGATTGGTTTGATTGAAAATGTTTTTTGTATTCTTGAACCGATATATCAGCCATCAGGTATATCTTTGGGTAATAACTTTGAGATAAAGAACGAAATGGAATCGACTTTTGACGCATTTTAGGATGGTAACTAACGAATATAAAATTAGTTGAAAAATGATTTAAAAAAATGATTTACGCATATACACATTTACAACTATATTATAAGTATAAGTTGAAAAAGTTGTGAACCGAACTGAATAGATGTGAACAAGAAACAAAACATACGCACCAGGTTAAAAGTTGTGAACCAAGTAGGTATTATATACTTCATTCATCCGAGTTGACACACATTTGAACTTGAATTTTATAATTAAACACGACGAACGTAATTTAAATATTATATTCCTAACCAACAATATCCACTAACATATGAATACAAGAGTCATTATCAACCCAGAAACAATTACAAAATCAGATATTTGTTACGACTTTTTAGTCAAAGAATGGATTCTTGAGCGAAACATCTCGGTTGTAAAAATAAAATATGCAGAAGAGTTTCGCAATTACTCTCTTGACAAAAATGTGGTCGAATTCAAGGGAATGTATTTCCTCAAACTAGATAAAACATTCTCCGAAATTCATCCACGACTGGCACAATTACAACGAGATATGCTGTTGCCGTTTGTAAAAGAACAATGTGTTCGAGATTATATTGATCTATCATATTCTATCAATTCTTTTCGCTCTGATGACGAGATTTATGTATGTTGCTTCTCGCACGGCAATATTTGCAATGCAATCGCCATCTTGAGTCTGTCTTTTTATGAACCAGATATCTTTCATCAAAGTATAGTAGGAATTTCAAGTTCATCGTTGATTCCTAGAATTAATGTCTTGTGTTCATTTTCATTCTTGAACCCAAATTCTAATGCTAAAGACTCATCTCATATCCAACCTATCGCCAAGGTGAAAGTTCGTTTTGGACAAATATTAATGTATTATGCGTTAAGAAGTTTAAAAGAAAGAGAATACCCTTATTGTCAACTAGAATGTCACGCAAATCTTCTTCCATATTATATGACAAAGTTACGGTTTAGACTTGGTTCTTGCCCTGAATTTGATATAACAAAATATTTATGTCGTCGTACGTTTACCCCTGTTTTTGAACATGAATATTTAGAACGTGCATTTAGGATGGGGCAACACATTTCTGAACAAATCATACAAAAACACCCCGAATTTGCCCATTTATCAGATATTGAGAAAATGAAGCAAGTTGCTAGAATTGATCATACAACCTTCTTTCCAGTTGATGTATTTGAAAAAGAGTTTTCTACTTCTGTCTTGTTCGATTGTTATTTCAAGTTAAACCCGTCAAATTTAAAAGGACTATTGGATTTGATTGTACAAGAGTTTAATGATGAATTTATAGAAGCAAGAATGTTTTTTATGAATGAGGATTACCCTGTGTTTATTAATAATCTATTAGCAGTCAATCACATTGTTGAAGCAGAAGAAGATAATGACCAAAAATATCTTCAAGTTCTCGACACTACAGCTAACAACTAACAACTCAGTTGAAATATAATGAAATACATATTTTCATTTGTTTTACTCTGTGTGTTGTCTTTTCTTTTTTGTTATTTTTCAAATGTACAATCAACAATACTTTGTGCCTACGATCGAGAACAAACGTATACAACTTCTTGGACAAGATCTATACGATGCCTGTTACAACGCTGGTTCAAACATAGAAGACATTCACGATGAGTTATACACACAAATTATCAAGCGATATATTCAATACAAGCAAGAACAAAAAGCAAAACAAGACATCAATGATACATCGAATGATACCTCTACGAATAGTAACCAATTGTTATCTTACGATATGTTTTTACAAGAGTGTCATCTTCAGTTTTTTGTCAAGCATATGGAGACCAACTTTGACAATGTGGACAAAATCTATGAACAAGTACAATCATACGAAGAACTGTTGTTGACCAATATCGCTCAGTTGCAATCTAAACTCCCCAAGACGTTTTTCTACAATGGCAGATGGGGAGACACCGAAGATCAAAACAATCACGCACAAAAAGCAACGGACAACTTGATTTTATTACACAATTATAAACTTTTTACGATAAATGGACAAAGCAACTTTTGTGGATACGAAACACCAGAAAGCAAGTACCCAGTTATGCAGATGTCGTACGTGGAATTTTTCACAACCAACGAGTTTGCCATGCAGTTATTACCTCATCTTCTTCTTGATAAACGGGTGTATGTAAGTATGGTGTTTCCGGATGGTGTACGTCATATCAACAATATGCCACCTGAGCAAATGTTACCTGTTACCACATATGAAGATGAAACTACGTTCTATGCCACCAGGTCTGTATGGCGAGCCTATTCGTATCAAGAGTTATATGAACCATGTTTTCCTTTGTATGCTACGTTTGTTGATTCCCCTGTTGCTAAAAAGAAGATTGAGGACATTTTGAAAACACTGGTGTTTTGTACGGTGATTTGTCGTGAACAAGGTGCAGACGATACAGCCGATGATATTTTATTAACACATGTAAAACAGAACTTAACACTTGAGTTGTGATTGCATTGTTTTTTTATGGCTTTTATTTTATACGTTATTTCTAATTTAAATAAATGTAATATTAACTTGATATTGTATTACAAAAATGAAACGTACAAGACAGTATGATAATGTAGATATTGATTGTTTGAATTATCGATCTGTCGAAACTAATGAAGTCAACTGTTATCGTGTAAAAAATGTCATCACCTTCTGTGATCAAATCTCTTGGCATACTGTTTTGAAGCTAAATATGTTGTTGAAAGACGCAGAGAAAGAAATATTGGACGAAATAGAAGTAGCAAAAAAAGAGATTGTGGTAACCAAGTATCCATCCATAAATATTGATATCAAAGCAAAACCAATTGTGTTGGTCATTACAACCTATGGTGGTATTGTTGCTTCTGCTTGGTCAACTGTTGATTGTATCCAAAATTTATCTGTTCCCGTTCATTCTGTGATTCGAGGTTACGTTGCTTCAGCTGGAACCATCATTACAATGGCAACACAACAACGTTTTATTGAACAAAATGCATATATGTTGATACACGAACTTTCAGGTGGTGTTTGGGGACGATACGTGGATATTCAAAACGAGATGGTAAATATCAAAAAATATATGAAGCATATCATTCGGTTGTATTTATCACGTTCGAACAAATTTACGAAACAAGAATTGAAAATATTGTTACGAAAAGATTCTTCTTTATCAAGTGATGAAGCTCTTGCAAAAGAACTGGTGGATGGAATTGTAGATCTGACAAATAAACCAAACAAGATCAATTGGAAAAAATCGGAAGAGACATCACAATCCACACCACAACCGATACAACAACAACCTATATAACATGCATAAAATTAAAACTATTTATTTCTTTTTAATTGTTTTATTCAAAGGTGAACAAGTACAATGTCTTGTTTAATTGACCTATGATTTCATCACGTATATTTAATAAATCTGGTTCATTTGTAGCTATATGTTTGAGTTTGAAAACAGCTTCTGTAAGAAATTGAATAAATCGGTCTTTAGATAAAGTATGTACTTGAATATTAAAATCAGCTTGAGGTCTGGTTTGATTTTTACTCATGGTTTCTATATATGTATCGATCAAAGGTTGTAATGCAAGGTATAATTGATCAGTTGCAATGTGTTCTGCATAGGATGGTGTTTGCCAATGATACATTTTTATGTTTAAAAGTAGCTTCATAAAAACCTCACTCATATTCATGTTGATAATATTGTTTGTATAATTCAAGGTCGAATTCATCTGGTGTTTCTTGCTTTTAATAAAGAAGAAAGAAATAGTAAAAAAATAAATGTTTTTTACACTTGAGTGTCAAAATGATGTTTGCAAGAAAGGATCGAAGGATTAACGTGAAAACGTGAACCAAAAAAGCTACCTAAAGTGTCACCAAAAATAAATCTTTTGGAGATGTGATAATAACCTGTTTATTGTTCATACAATGTAAGTTATAATATTGATAATTGGATCTATTATAACTACGAGCAGCTGGATTGTAATTTCTTGTTCTGTCAAACACATCTTTTAGACTGCTAGTCATTAATAAATTCCAACAATACTTTGGCATAGGTAGTGTTTCTGTGTATAAAACAAAGTTTTGTTCTTCATCATCTGGGTCGAAAACCGATATTTCATCACTGGAATCTGATTGTTGTTCAAATGTTTTTTCTAAATCAATCAAGCTTTGCAAGGTGTGTTGTTCTATTATGTCAACGTCACAACGTAAATTTAATTGTTCTCGTATTCTTTGATCAGCTTCACTTGCACTTTCAGCTTGTTCTGTGGTTGCAGTCGTTGCATTAGTTGTAGCTTTATCTTTAGAATACAACTTGGGATTTGGTTTAAAATCATATACTTGTAATTGATTTTCTGCATTAATTACAACTAATTGTTGCTGTTGCTTGTTGTATATATAACATCGAATTGCATGAATATAATCAGCTTGCGATACACCTACTTCGTTAAGAAACAAGATGGCTAAATCAAAACAATTATAGTGATTTAGATCTGATGTTGTTAAACAAATCATTACCAACTCATGATTTAACAACTCTGCTTTAACTATATTTTGTCGTGGTTCAGATGTTGAAAAAAAGATTGGTTCTCTGTTTGGTAGTGTGAATGAAGCTGTTGTAGAAGATGTAATGTGAAATTCAGCAACTGTAGGTTGTTGTTGTGGAAGTTGTAATGCAAGTTGTTGTCTATGTTGTTGTCTTGTTTCTGTAAATTGTGCATTATTCCATACTAATCGAACTTGTGCTTCTTCACGTTGTTCATGATATGGGGATACATATATGATATCAAATGATGGTGTCACAACAAACAAATCATAATTAGAAACCAAGTACAAATTATCATCACGCATAAATGATGTGCTTATAAGCATACCTCCAAGATAACCTACATGTTGACAAACATCCATGGTTGTATATCTCCATATCTCTTCAATCAAGTACTTTTCCCGTATTTGCGGCTGCACAACCTCGTACAATATTTTTTTGATAGCAGCATGATGATCTTGAAATGTACGTTGTGTATACGTACTCACGGTTGAACTTGCTGTTGTTTCACAAAATTGGCACATAACAAATATATGCTCACAAATATATGCTTCACTTGCCAATTCGTTTTTAAATACATTATGTTAGAAATAAAATTTTTATTCATACGGACATTTATTCTTGCTGGCGATTTTCCAACTTACAAACAAACAACAAAAAAGCAAACAAAACACACACAATCATTTAATGTTTTACAAACGAATGATTTACTTTGACTTTTTTGACAAATGATTGATTGCCTATTTCTGCTTTTCCACCTTTTGTATTTGTGTTTCTTGCACGTTTATTACCACTTGAAGCTTCTTTTTCACCTTCGTGGTTGAGTAGTTGATCATGAATTTGCCAATACTCTGAATCACAAGCAGTCAATCTCTTGTAAATTTGATACTCATTTGTAGAAGACTTTTGTGTTGTTGGAAACATATTTACACCATAAGATAGGACATTTTCACTTGGTGCAATAGTTGGTTCAAATACAAATGCTAACTTGGATGGATCTTGTAAAAATTGTGTAAATGTTTGATAGGTTGGTTTTACAACAGAGGATAGATTTGTAGAGGATAGATTTGTAGAAGATGTAGAGGATGAATTTGTAGAGGATGAATTTGTAGACACAACAGCAGGTGCAAAACGATTCTTTGCTAACGATGCAGTTAGTGATGGTTTAGCTGTTGCAGCTTTCATTTGTGTTGTAATTTCACTATCAACTTTACTGACATGTTTGAACAAGA
>Ga0214923_10007464_pt1 | contig 11919 bp, 10 predicted proteins | sample LL1510_MetaG_FD_177993 | JGI IMG/M metagenome (GOLD analysis project Ga0214923, IMG submission 177993) | Freshwater microbial communities from Lake Lanier, Atlanta, Georgia, United States - LL-1510 | ecosystem: Environmental > Aquatic > Freshwater > Lake | place: USA: Georgia | collected... | reverse complement strand
ATCATCACAGATTCGTTTAAGAACGACAACGAAGAGTTCATGGAGTACGTTTACGGTTTAGGCTTCGGTTCAATGCTAGAGGTTAAAACACCTGATAGTATTTGCGCTATGCTGATCGGACAAGCTCAGATGGACCCTAACTTGTTTTTGAGTTACTTTAACTCAGCAGACAGAGAGTTGACATATGTATTGAAGAAAGCTACCACTCAAGTAAACGGAGTTGTGCCAGATATCACTAGTGATGACGGATTGTTCTTCATGAATGGTAATGTTATTGCCAAAGGTTTTGACGAGTTGAAGGCTTACTTTAAAGGTAAACCTCAAGAGTATGCTTACCTTCAAGAGAAGTATGCTAAAAAAAAAGTAGTCAAGAAGACCTCGCCAAGCGATACAAAAGCGAAGCCGTAAACTTTATACCAGACACTGATCTGGTAGTTATACCTGAGAAGCCCTCAAAGCTAAGTACTGCCATGATGATGAGGAAAAGTCCTGATGACATACTTACCAAGTTGAGGGCTTCCGTGCGTAAAAACATTGGTAGGGCTCAATCATTAGCCGACCTAGAACAGAGGAAAGAAATGTACCTAGCTTCATACAAATTGAAGTACGGGGCATTAGCTGAAAAGGTTTGGGAAGAGATGTATGCCTCAGAAATAAAGAAGAACAGATTGACTTAACTTTAGATAAAGCTCGTGTTATTTTGAAAACACGAGCTTTTTTATTATCTTTGTTATAGATGTCTTACACTACAACACAAATAAAGGAAAAGTTTTGGACTTACATAGACGAGTATTACACCGGCTACTGGGACAACACACGCCTTACATATATATTCCAAAAGGCTCTGAATAATATCATTGAGTCTAAATTAAACTTTGAAGGATCTACAGATAAGGTCGATGACGAGTTAACGCCACTAAGGAGAGAGCTAACTGGCACGAGTTTTCCTATAACCTTGTCTACAATTCAGTACAAGAAGTTAGGTAGTTTACTTGTTAATTATGGTAAAGGATTCAGAGCGTGTACGCCAACGAAGTCTAACGAGATTGGGTCTATATACTCTACTGGCACAGCTAGGTATCCTAAGTACAAAACTATCAACGATGCTGGGACTTTAAAGATGACGGTTGAGCCTAGTGCCAATATAACCAACTACTTCTTTACTTACTATAAAAATCCACTGGTAGCAGAAGGTACTGATATTGATTTTACTGTTTCTAGTTACAACGTATTGTACCCTAATAAACTAATAGAGTTGATTATAGAGGAGGCTTCTAAGATAGCTGGACAGATTATTAGGGAGCAAGAGCTTCAGGTTTCATCACAACAAAACGAACAATTGAATCCATGATTTTAGAAAAGATAAAAGAGCAGTGCGTAAGGTCTATTCAAGCCGCAATATCATCTCTAGACTCTAGATTTGAAGGAGAGGCTATAGAAGATTTAATTAGATTGGTCCGACTAGAGATGTTTATAATTTCGGTTAACGGGTCTAGAACAGCAGCGGCTAATGGATTTATTCCTGGCCAGTGGGCATTAACATACCTGTCAGCAATAAATACGAATGATCAAGATCCAGAGGCTGACTACTTAGTGTTCAGCAAACCTAGAACGGTTAGAAACAATAACCATTCAGACGGTATACTATTTGCTGGTAAAGAAAAGTCACCAAGAAGCTTCACTCAGTTGAAAAGCTGGGAACAGGCTGCAATGGCTTTAGACTTAGAAGAGATATACGCTAACGGTGGCGAGCACTTCTTAGACGAAGGGGATAGACTAATCATATTTGGAAACAAGTCACTTAAAAGGCTTAAGATAAGGGCTGTATTTGAAAGCCCGGAAGATGTTCCTGGTTTTGATGTTTACACTAACGACTACCCAATGCCAGAGGATTTAATACCTCAGCTTATTATAATGGTAAGGGATAGATTCTTAGCGCAACAACAAGCTCAGGTTCCAGACTTGACTCAATCAGGTAATGACTTAACACCACCAAAAATTAACAGATAATGGCAACACCTACATACGCAACTACAACCGAAAAGGCTATACTAGCTCAGGCTAGATTAGAGCTAGGTTTAAATGATGGTACTGCTGAAGTGCTATTATTGAGACGATATTTAAAGCAAGCATTAAAGGAATTAAGAACTCCTTTGATGTTCAAGAAGGATGAACAGATCCTAGAAAGTAATAATGGCGTTTTTGATTTGCCAGACAACTTTGTGTCATTTCAAAGAAGTGGATCTATTTACATTTCAAACGGTGGCAATAATGGTGAGGGTATGCAAAACGGATCTACTGGCACATACCCTGTGGCCGGCAACAGTCCGTTCTTTAGTTTTAACCCAGAAAAGCAGGACAACCCTAACAACTGGTTCCCAACTTTTCAGGTTAATGACGGCCTACTTTACTTCTCGCCAGCGGCAAATGTTACCGAGATTAAGATAGCTTACACTGCAGTGAGAACTGACGAAAACGGCTATTGGATCATACCAGAAAACTACGAAAGAACACTTGTGGCTTATTGTAAGTGGAAGTATAGCCAGACGTTTTTCAGAGAATACACCCAAGACATAAGGTCTGAATACAGGCAAGAATGGGTTACAGGAAGAAGAAACTTAAAAGGAATCGAAAATCTATTAACTGACGCAGATAGACAGTTGATGACAATATTAATGAACAGGATAGCAGGATGATAGAATCGTTAAGAAACATATTTTCTGGGGGTTGGAACACAGACTCAGACAAAAGGCTGGTAAGGCCAAATCAATTTACTGACGCTCAAGATGTTGAGTTTATTAGTGATGATCAAGGGTCTTTGAACTCTATAGGACCAGTGCGTTCTATGGATTTTAAGTATGACATACCTCCTGTGGGTAATGGGTTTTGTGTGGTTAGATTAGAGTGGAAGGCTGGTTCTGCTATTCAAACCCAAGTTTTTAATTCTGCTGGGCAAATTATTGCATATCCAGATAATTTTGCAGGTGCTGCTTATACTAATTATATAACAGACTTGAATGCATCTTTGTTTCCATATGGCGTACAGGTTTTAATTTTTGGAAATGAAGTTTATAATGGTGTTACTTACCTTAACGCAAGATTTTACACTATTCCCTTTGTTGGAAATTCATCTTTAAATAATTTTAGTGTAATTCAAGTAGTGGATGATGTATATACTGGAGATCCTGTATATACTGAATGTCCTATCCTTCAATACGCATCTACTGGTGACAATCTTGTGGAGTTAGCCTCAGCTACTATTGATGATAAGGCTTTTATTATTAGTGCTGGGACTCAATTTGGGGAAATAGGTGTTTATGCAAATGGATCTTATACTCGTGTTTATAGATCTAGAAAGACTGTATTTACTGATCAAAATCCAATCGATATCAGGGTAGAAAAAACTTCTGACGGGCGTTATGCTGTTTACTTTACTGACAACAATCTTAAACCAAAAGTCTTATACGTTCCAGCTGTTATCACTACTGACTGTACACAAAAATATACACCTACTAGTTTTGGTGCTGGCACTAGTGGCTATATAGTTTTAGGTTTTGAAGAACAGCAAACTAACTTACAACTAACGGCTAATAATTTATTCATATCTTTTAAGAAACAATTACAAGGCGGAGGGTTTTTAAAATCAGGTGGATATAGGTACGCTGTTCGTGCTGGTATCAGTGGTACTCAAGACACTACTCAGTGGTCATTCTTGACACCAAATGTTACGCCAGTTTTTGACACTAGTATTGAATCGCCAAATGCGTTTTTTAACGTACAAGGAAAACCCGGCATAACAACTACCAAGGTTAATGTGTTGACTATTGAAGTTGTAAATAAATACATATTTAACTTCATAGAAGTTGCTGCTCTTTATTATGTAGGAACTTCAATTGCAGCTCCATCTGCGACTATTATAGGTAGATACGATATCAACGCTAACACTATGGAAGTTAATCACGTTGGCAACGAAATTGGAACCAACTTAGATATAGCTGACATTCCTCAATATGATGATGTTATTTTAAAGTCTGAAAATCTTGAGATTAAAAAGAATAGATTAAACCTTGCTAATGTTGAAATAGCTACTGATGAAAATTTAAGTGCTCTGTTTGCAGGGGCTACAATTGATACTAATGCTTACCCATTAAAAATATCGGGGAAATTACAATCTTCAAATGAAACTATTTTAGCGATCAAAGGAGAAAATTCTTTTAGTGAAAGTACTATACAAAATACTAGTTTTGATTTTGATTGGAAAGAGAATATAGATAAGTATAATTCATTTAATACTTCTACCAAGGAGTTTGTTTGGCCATCAAGTATACCTTCAGGTATTATTAAATGTGATTTTGGTTATAATTACTGGCAGCCTTACCCAAAATCGGAGGCAAATTTTGATTTGTTAATATGGAAATATCCTAGTTCTGGAGGTTATGTTAAATATTGGAGTTACAATGTTAATGCTGATTCATCTAATGACGATACAGATTATATGAAATCTTTGGATCTGGAAGGCTCTCCAAATGATAAGTTTAAGTTCATGTTCTCAGTAAGATCGTCAACAGAAAATACAAAAACATATTTATACCCCATAATTGATTTAAAACGTCTAAATGAAGATGTTCAATCAATCACTACTGGAGAGTATTTAGATCCTGAAAATTGTTCTAATAAAGTTGGGTATATGCTTAATGAGAGTTATCCTTTCTTTGCTAGGGTGCATTACAAGAATGGCTACATATCAAGCCCGTACTATATTGGAACGCACAAGTTTGCGTTTAACTCGACAACTTTAAATAGCGACAAAATTTTTACCAATGCTCCTTCTGGAACTGGAAATGGAAATCCTTTGACTCAACAGAAAGCTTACGCATACTATGCATCCATAAATAATATTCCAATTTCAACCCTAAGAGCTACTGCTGATTTCATCTCTATATGGAGAGGTGAGTGCAACCCAAGTGTACTTGGAACTGGAGTTATAATGGCTGCAGATAATATAGTAGGAGATAAAAAATTTTCAGCAGGTTTGTATCCGTCAAATTTTACCGATAATTGTTTTTACCCTTGGGGAGCAACAGATCCTCAAAGATATTTTGGTTTATTTATTTCCCCAGACACTAAGTTAAATAAAATTAAATACTCTGGAGGTAAAATAGTTACACTAGGTGCACCAAAGGTGATGGCTAACAATTATAATATTTTAGGCAATCAAAACAATAACTCATCTCAGTTTGGCGCATACACTGAGTATTATGGATCAGCTGGCAAAAATGGATCGCAGGAGTACAACGTATTGTCTGGAGATTATGTAGACTTTGCTTCTGAATCTCAACCCTTGTTTAATTCGGTTAAAAACAAAAAACTATCATTTATTGGTGACTATCAAAATCAAGGAGGAGCAACTACTAACGGTGGTGTTAACACTACAAGTGGTGTTACTGGATCTATGGCTGGAATTGCTGTTGCTTTAGATAATCCTTTGAAAAAAGTATCTGCTGATACGTTGAGCGATAGAGGTATTTATATAGCTCAATACATTGTTGAGACAGCTAACCAATATGATATTCAGAACGTAAGAATTGTGCCAACTGGAGCGAAAATTAGAATTGGTCAATTTTTCGGAAATTTTGCAAGTGTTTCAATTTTTGGTGGCGATACTTACACTCAAAAGAACTATATAAGGTTATGCTATTGGGCCAAAAGAGTTTCCTGGATTTACCCTTTTGTACCTTCAAATGGTATAGATGGAGATTCTACATTCTCTTCATTCATAGGTTATTACGGACAGGCTAGATTCAACGCTCAGTTAACTTATAATAACGGTGTTGACACTCCTACTTTTACATTACAAGGGCAGAAGTCAGTTTACGACTACCTATTCCCATTCAAAAAAGTTGAGGATGTAGTAGAGGAGCAGTTTAATTATGATGCAGGGTATAGTGCCCCTAATCAATTGAATAGAGTTTTAGCCTACAATTCAAAAACTATTCAACCTAGCAAGTTTACATCTAGGATTTACTATTCAGATAAGAAACCAGTTTCTGCTATTAGTGACATCTACAGAAAAATAAAGCGTGATGCTTATAGAGACTTAGACACTAAGAATGGACCGATACACGGACTAATAGACCAGGGAGACCACATGATGGCGTTGCAAACATATGCTGTGACTCCTTTAGTGTACAACACTGATGCGTTTGTTTCAACTAGTATAGGTGGCGTACAAACCACGTCTGGTGATGTTTACCCGTTGAATCAAGTTCCTGTTTCAACCTTTGGTCCTAGCACTAAGTCTGCAGTACTAAAGGGATTAAACAGAAACGGTAACGTGACAACCTATTGGATCTCTGACTGGGCTACCAAGATATTAAGGTATGGGTATGATGGGGTTGCAATCTTGTCAGACAACTTCTTTATTAAGACTTATTTGCTTAAATACATGAGTAAGTCTAACCAGAACAACGACATAGTTATGGGATATAGACCTAGAAATCAGCAAGTTTACATAAGCTTTAAGCAAGCTGGACAGTCTAACAATATCACCATTGGTTGGAACGAAGCCTCGAATATTTTCACTGGTCGCTATAGCTTTACCCCGTTCAGGTTCTTTACGCACAACGACTACCTGTTTTCTAACCAGAAGTCAAAATCTGTTTACTCGGTTGCTACTGGTGCAGATTACTTGAAGTGGTACGGATCTAGCACGGTGAATGGCTTGTTTGTAATTGAACCAGTTTTTAACAAGATGCCTGAGATTACCAAGAGAGCGTTTGCTTTTGCATTAAATGTAGGTGAGGATAACTTAAACTTCCCAACAGCTACAGTGTACAGTAGTAAGTATTCTTCTACTACAAGTAACTTTGAGCATAGAAGAGGCGAGCTAGTTGCAACCTCGCTTGCAAATGGTAACAATGACATCATGGGCCAGTGGATAAACCTAAGAATTGAGACCACTAGCGACATAAATCTACTTGCGGTTAACTTGAAAGTTGGTTACAAGAGACGTTTGATTTGATTTTAAGAGTAAAAAACCCTATATTTGATTAAAATAAAAATATGAATTTCGAATTATTTCAAAATATAATGACAGCATCTGACCCGGCTGGAGGTAGAGCTTTAAAAGTTACAACTCAGACTGGCGTTGACGATGCTGAAAGTTACTATACAAAATCAGATCCTGATGGTGGTAGAGCTATTAAGGTAAAATTACTTAATAGTGGATATAAGTCATCTTTAGTTCCTGACGATTCTGTTGTAACTACAGAGGTTAATGGAACTGGTTTGAGCTACAGTTCAAATCTTAGTGATGTTAAGAATTATACTAACAGTGTTACTTCTTGGATTAGTCCTAGAGGAATATCTGAATATGCTGGAAATGCTGAATATGCGCCAATTCAAAATTGGGCTTATGGAACTTATATACAAGTAAAATCTGTAACAAGACTTAAAAGAATAAAAGCCTACTACAGACAATTAAATGTATCAAGTACTGTTGCTCCTATTGTAGAAATAAGAGTATATCGAAGCATGACTTTATTAGATGTCGCAAGTGGAAATGGTTATCCCTCACAAAGTACATTAGTACAAAGTAATTTATATTATAAAGGACAATTTAATACTGTAGCTGGAGCAGCACAAACTATAAATCTTGAAAACGAGATTACTTTAGCAGCTAATGAATATTTATATGTATATGTTTATGCTCATCAAGGTTGTAATGTAGGTGTTAGAAGATGGACAGAAAATTCATCAACATTACCAGATAGACAGTTAATGTGGTATAACGTAGATGGGGCGAATACGCCTACCAATTGGTTTAATAGAATATATACTTGGGGAGCTGCTGGTTCTACTTTTCGCATAGTACCTTTAATTTTAGAAGCTGATTACGCAGATAGTTTAAATACATTAAAATCCGACATTGTAACTGCTGCTTTAGCTTCTGTTCCTCCTGTTATTTATGTAACAGCAGGTAGGGAGTTAAACATTTGGACAGAATCATTATTTCCGTTTACTAATGGGTTAGGTTTATCTGTTCAATATATTTGTGCTAACAAAGGTTACATAACAGATAGAGGATTTAGATTTACACCTGTAAATGGAGATGTAGGAAATTATAGTCTTACAATTAATATTTATGATGTTAATTTAAAATTAATAGACACAAAAACAGTAACAATTACTGTAGGTACAAATAATAATACGACTTCTGCTAAAAATATTCTTGTTTTTGGAGATAGTCTTGTGTTTAATTCAGGAACTACAGAATTAGTAAATTTATTTGCAGCTGATAGTGGTATTGCAGCAACTTTTATAGGTACAAGAGGAAGTGGATCTGCTTTAATGGAAGGAAGACCAGGATGGTCATTTGCAGATTTTGCAGGTACAAGTTCAGAAAGTTTTTATAAATTTACTTTAAGTGGAGTTACAACTTCTCCTGATTTCCAAAAAAACACAAGTACTACTGCAACTGTAGTATCGGTAGCAGGAAATCAATATACTGTTACTGATGTATATATTAGTGCAGGATCAGGTTATATTATTTGTCAAAAAAATAGTGGTAGTGGTACTCCAGGAGCATCTGGAACTTTAACTAAAGTAAGTGGAGCTGGTGATGCTACTTTTACTTATTCTGCTTATAGCACCGTTAACAAATCTCCTTTTTATAACAATTCTGCAAATAGAATTGATTTACAGAATTATGTTTCTGTAAATAGTCTATCTGCACCTGATATGATTGTAGTTCAACTTGGAGTAAATGATAGTTTTTCTGCAACACCTTATACTCAAAGACAAATTGATGATATTGCTAACACTGCTAGAATATTAGTTGATGGTTTAAAAAATGCTAATGGTTATCCTAATGCAAAAATTGTTATTAGTTTACCTCCATTTGGAGCAGCAGGTAACAATGGTTTTGGTTACAACTACGGTGCAGCTAATTCTCCAGAAGCTTTCAAATATAATCTTCGTGGTTTGTATATTCAATTGATTAACATTTTTAGTGGTAATAACTATTCAACCAATGTTAGAGTTTCTGCAAGTGGTTTATGGGTAGATAGAATTAATGGTTATCCAACTCTTTCAGATTTTGCATTAACACCAAGACCAATAAGTGCAAGAAGTAATTTTGTAGTAACAGCAGGATCAACCGAAACAGTATTAACAGTTGGTGCAGCTACAATTAATAGTATTAAACCAGGACAAACTTTATCAGGTAATGGTTTTACAGGAACAATCATCTCTCAACTAACAGGAGTTGTTGGTGGTGGTGGTGGATTAGCAACTCCTTCTACTTATCTTATATCAGGAGGTTCTGTAGTAGCAACTTGGAATGATTGCACGGTTACAAACACTGAAAATACATTAGCAAACGGTGTTCATCCAAAAGCAAGTGGTTATAATCAAATATCAGATTCTATTTATTCATTACTTAGAAGTTTTTATTAGTAATTATTTGTAATTACGAAAAAATGTCGTACCTTTGCACCCGATATGAAGATAACAAATAAAGATCTAATTAGAGTTGCCCAAGGATTGGAGCACCTTTCAAGTGAACACACTGTAGCTTGGTATTGCGTAAACAAGAATAAAAGAAAGGTTAAGCCTTTCATAGACGAGTTTGAGCAGTCTAGACGTGACGTGATGGACAAAATGGCTGAAAGAAACGAGGACGGTAGTATTAAGACTAAGGTTGACAATGGCGTTGAAGTTCTTGACATTTCTGACCCAATTAAGGCGAAGGAAATCGAAGATGCGTTGCTTGCTATTGCCGAAGAAGAAGTGGAGATTGAGTTCCACGTTCAACCAGTTAGCGTGATTGTGAACGAATCTCACCTACCTCAATACATTGAGCCCCTAATTGGCACAGTGTTTATTGATTAACAACTAAATTAACAATTCTTAAAAGCCCTGGCAAACGCTAGGGCTTTTTTGTTTTACAGCTTTTTTTTATTATATTTGTATACTATGATAGACCTTTCTAGCAAGGCCCTTGAAAACATTGGAGTTATTATCGGAGGCTGTATAATTTATGTAGCCCCTAAGATTGAGACCTTTCTTAAAAAGAAGAAGAAAGGATCTAATTTCGTGTCCAATTTAAAGGTAGCTGAGCAGATCTCAAAGGAGCTTGACCACATCTTGGTTAAGGTTGGAGCTAGCAGGGTTTCGGTTATCGAATACCATAACGGAACAAGTAGCTATGCTGGGATTCCATTTAACTTTGCCTCAATGAGTTACGAGGCGCACGATCCCAACATATACCCAATGTTAAACGAGTTTCAGGTTATACCTATCTCGCCAATGGTTAATATGCTGTTGTCACTGAACAAGTCTAATGATGGTTACATAAGAACAACCAATCAGGATCAAGACAAGGATATGAACATCCTACAAAGGGTGTACGGCACAATTTGCTCATACAACTTCAGAATGGGCTTGAATATATCTGATGGTGTACTATCGATAAGTTGGAACAACAAGCTGGTAGAATTGACTCAGGAGGATATAGAGGACATTAAGGTGTCAATTTACAGGATACGATCATTGACCGCTAAAATTAAAAAACACTAATGGAAGATATTAAATTCGGTTTAAAATATAAAAACCACATCACCCCTAAGGTTGTTGTATTCTGGGGTAAGATGATAAAGAGAATAGCTATGACTGCGGCTGGTGCCAACGTGGTTATGGAAAACCCTTACCTAGCACTGAGCTTCCTTATCGCTGGAGGAATAGCTGATGAATTATTGGATTATTTTGGAGTAGAACAAAACTTAGCAGGATGAAATTAAGATTGGTGAGAAACGCCCCAGAAAAGGGAGCTATGACTGGATTGTTATTTATTAATGATCAGTTGTTTAGTAGTACTATTGAGGATGAGCCTAAGAAAAGAAAGGAAATGCATAAGACCGCAATCCCTTCTGGCACATACGAGGTGGTGATTAGCTGGAGCAATAGGTTCAAGATGTACATGCCTTTACTTTTAAATGTACCATACTTTGAAGGTATTAGGATTCACTCAGGAAACACTACAGAGGATACTTCTGGATGTATACTAGTGGGTCAGTACCAGGACGAGAAGGTTATTATTAAATCTAGGGACACGTTTAAAGCTTTGATGGTCCGCTTAAAGGCTGTGGAAAGTAAAGAAAAGATTTTTATAGAAATTGAGGGTGGTTATAATAGAGACCAAATGTACGCATGACAGACACACAAATAACTTTTATTGGAATTGCAGTTATCTGTATAGCTTTTCTTAAGGCTGTACGAGATGCTATCGCACACTCAAATGCTCTATGTAAATTTGGGTATTGGTTTTCTAAAGAAGCCTCGGAAAGAGCCAAGTATGTATTTATGATCAAGCACCCTTGGTGGTCAACTGGAATAAAGAAGATCTTCGTAATGAACGTAATAGTGATGTTTTTAGATTGTTGGCACTTTGCCGAGTTTCTATTGATATTGTCCTATGCTGCTATGGCCATGATATTTAATCCGAACCCTATTGTGGGTTGTATTATATGGATGTCAATATCAACACTGTTTAATTTATTCTACAATAAAATAAGAGCGATAAAACAATGAGAAATTTAAGATTGGGGATTTTGTTACTGATGATAGGAATATCATCATGTTTAACTCCTAAGAGGGCTAAGGAGATTTACGGATGCAAAGAGATTGCAACCACTGAAAAGACCGACACCGTTGAGACTACTAGGCAGGTTCCTGTGTTCATTCCTGGTGATTCGGCTACAATATTCATTCCAGCTATGGACTATAAAAAGCATTGGGGAGATGCAATTGTGGGGCACGGAAAAACTAACGCCTCAGTAAAGGCTGTGTACAACCCAGAGAAAAAGGGCTACAATGTTGTTGCTAATTGTGATAGCTTTACAAAGACCATTGAAGCCAAAG
>Ga0214923_10007462_pt1 | contig 11921 bp, 15 predicted proteins | sample LL1510_MetaG_FD_177993 | JGI IMG/M metagenome (GOLD analysis project Ga0214923, IMG submission 177993) | Freshwater microbial communities from Lake Lanier, Atlanta, Georgia, United States - LL-1510 | ecosystem: Environmental > Aquatic > Freshwater > Lake | place: USA: Georgia | collected... | reverse complement strand
ATTATTTGATAAATTATTTGATAAATTATTTGATAAATTATTTGATAAATTATTTGATAAATTATTTGATAAATTATTTGATAAATTATTTTTATTAATAAAATTATGATTTTCACATTGTTTTAGGTATATATTTTTATTAAATAATATATTATTTTCACTTTTTTTATTATTTTCATAATCAAAAAAAACTTGACAAGTCTTTTTGTGACGAGACAATCCAGATTTATATTTATAGTTATTACCACAAACGCAGTCAAAATTCTCTAAATTTTTTCTTGTCAAAAAGTTACCATTTGTTACCATTTTGTTATCATTTTTATGTTTCCTAGTAGTTAAATGTCTATTCCATTCACTAATATAACAGCATTTAAAGTCACAAAATTTACAGAAAAAAAACTCTTGTTTTTTCTTGTCAAATTTGTTATCATTAGTTATCATAAAGTTACCATATATAAAAATTTCCAATAAAAATAAAAAAATTTTATCGTCACAACTTTAAATTTTTCTTTTAATCAACCAGACCATAAAATTTCAATTCAGTCACAAATCACGGTTTTTGCAACATTTTTTTTGCATTTTTGAATTTTGGACATTTTTTTTGTCCATTTTTGGAAAATCAAAAAAACTTTTACTTTGAAAAAACCCTTCTAATAATTTTGTGGTTTTTTATGGTTTTATTTAAAACTAAAATAAAAACAAAATCCTTATTGTATTTCATAATAAAAAAGAAAAAAATAAAAAAAAATTATAATTGTTTATTGTTTATTTTTATATATTCAATAATATCAGTATAATTTGACGACATAATTAAACGTCTAATATGACGGCAAATATGACGGCAATTATGACGGCAAATATCACGGCTAATATGACGGATAATATGACGGATAATATGACGGCTAATATAACGGCTAATATGACGGCTAATATGACGGTTAATATGATGGCTAATATGACGGCTAATATGACGGCAAATATGACGGCTAATATGACGGATAATATGACGGCAAATATCACGGCTAATATGACGGTTAATATGACGGCAAATATCACGGCTAATATGACGGATAATATGACGGCAAATATGACGGCTAATATGACAGATAAATTATGCTTGGGTTTATGCTTGGGTTTATGCTTGGGTTTATGCTTGGGTTTATGCTTGGGTTTATGTTAGAATAATATTTTGTTATTGAAATACATAACAAAATATTATTTTATAATAAATAAATTGTCACTGTAAAAAGAAAAAATAATTATCATTTTTGTCTTTTTGTCTTTTTATTATTATAATATTAATTGTAAGTCTTTTTCTAGTAAATAAGCTTCACCATTTTCTTTCCATTTTACTACTAATAATATTATTTCTACACCTTGTGTTATTGAATATTTAACGGCTTCTCTATATTCTGGATCAATTATTGAAATTGTAAATCTATCTATATCATCACGCTGTATAACATAACACATAATTGTACGTGTTATTGACTCTTGTTTAATTAATGTTAATTCACGAATATGCTTTAATGCTCGTACACTAACTACATCTTGTTTTTTTTTACGATAACCATCAGGAAAATAAGCAATTTTTGAATTAAATTCACGCTGTGAAAAATTCATTTTTTTAAGGTCTTTTGGTAGCATATCTTCATAATTTGCTAATGGTACATTTTTTACTTCCATTATAAATGGTATATCATTTTCATCAATTCCACTAAAATCAAAACGTGAGTCTATTTTATTTGGTACAAATATCTTGGTTTCACGTCTATATGATTTTATGTTTTGTAATGATTTAATTAGATTTTTTTTTAATGCGTTTTCAGTCAAAATTTCGGCTAATTTTGGATAAATTCCTATTAATTGACGATTATTTTTCTCTTCAACTATTCCTAAATATATAACATGACTACATTGTAATTTTGATTTTGATTTTTCTTTTATTTGTTTTTTTCCTAATAAAATATGTGAACCAACATCAGCAAGACCACAACAACCTAATGATGCGCTATGACCTAAAATTATATTTTGTTCTTTAGTTTTTTCTTCATTTATAGTTTCTATTTTTTCTTCATTTATCTCTTTATTTATATCTTCATTTTCTATTAGAAAATTGTCATCTAATAATTTTACATCTGCGACATATGGAGTTTTTATATATTTTGAAGGTCGTTTTATTATTATTCCTTCTACTAAGTTATCTAATTTATATAATAAATGCATTTAATTATATTACTTTAAATTCATTTTATTATTATTTTATTTTATATTATTAATTTCAATTTTTAAATTTAATTATTTTAGTAATAATATAGCCAATAAATATAAATATTATAAATGACTACACGACAAAAACAACCATTATTACTTAAATTAAAAATCCAATTTCAAACAGAATTATTTGATACACCAATTATTGAATTTAAAACATCTATGTTATCAAATAATAAAATAGAGCAAAATGAAGTTGAAGAAGATTATTTAAATAATAATCCATATAAAAATCCATATTATTATGACCCATATAGACCATCTAGATATATTAATACAAGGTCTAATTTAAGAGAAAATACAGATGCTTTATTATTTATACCATTTTTAGATTTAAATGAATATTTATTTACTAAATTAAAAAAGAAATTTAGTGATGATACAATTAAAAAAGCTTTTATTAATGAAAAATTATTTAGTCAGTTATTTGCCTATTTAATGAGAGATAAAAATATTGCTTCTAGTTATGAAGCTAAACAAAAGGAACAATTAACAACTGAATTTATTTTAAAAAATATTAAAACAACATTTTCTATTGTGTTTCCTAAATATCAGCAATTAAAAATTAAATCAAAGGATTATATATTAGGAGATTTTGATATTTTAGACCAAAATGAAGAATTGATTAATGATTTAATAGAAAATATTAATAACGCATTACCTAATGAATCAAAAATTAATTCATTTGAAGAGAAATTAAATTTACAAAAAAAAGAATTAGAAGAATTAAACAAAAATATTGAAAGTAAAAATAAAGAATTAGTTAATGTAAATCAAAAATTAGTTAATGTAAATCAACAATTACAAAATAAAATAAAAGAATTAGCAAGTATATCAATTACTACTAATAACTATAATGGAGAAAATGCAGAAATTAGAAAAAGTGAAGCAAGTGAACAAGATGATGCTAGTAAAAAAGAACAAGAATTTCAAATAATTAATAATGATAAATTTGAATTGGGATAATAATTTATTTTATTTTAATTAATTAAAATAAATTATGACAACAATTAGTAAAAATCAAAATATTATTAAATTAAAACCAATAATTATTGATGATTATTTAATACCAGAAAATATTAATTTATTTGTAGGTATTGACTTATATCCTGGAAATAAATTATCACCAGAACAACAAAAAGAGTTTGATTGTCAAATTGCTAAGAGAAAAATTAAGAGTTCTTATTCAAAATTAACAGGTGAAAAAAATGAGAATTATTTTGATAATTTTATTATATATTCTAACGAAGAAGAAAAAAAAATATAAAAAAAAGAATATAAGAAAATTAAAAAAATAGGTAATTAAAAAAATTTACAAGAATTATAAATATTATAAAATGTATATAAAATCAACATAAAAAAACGTTGCTCTAAATAAAAATATATTTTGCTCTAAATTCTCTGTAAATCAAATTCTTTTAAATATTCACGTTGAGCTTTTCTTTGTTTATCTTTTTTAGCTTTTTCTAAAACTGCTATTGCTTCAGCTATTTCGCTATCACTTACTATATTATCATCATTTGTATTAATTAAATTACTAATTTTATTTAATACACGATATTGGTTAGGTACAATACATAAACGACTTTCTTCATTAAATAAATGTTCTGATAAAATAGTAAAAATAGCAGTCATAGCTAAAGCTGTATAAATATCACGTGTACCCATCCAAGCCATAGCAAATATTAATAATTGTTTACTAACTGTATATTTCATATATTCTTCTGTAGATTTACTAAATTGAATAGTAATAAACTTGGAACCAATATTAAGTAATATCATTATTATACCAGCAAAAAACTTACTATTATTAAGATACATAACATGATGATTAATATAATGTAAAGAATTCATTAATGGAGTAAATAACGCATTTTTATTTGATTTTAATTTAAGACCACCTATTTTATTATTATTACTATTCGTATTATTTGTATTATTTGTATTATTTGTATTATTTGTATTTATACTTATATTTTGTTTTTGATTAGGAGTTACTAAATTATTCATATTATTATATTATTATATTACTATATTACAATAAGTTAAAAGTTTTTTCTAAAATAATTAGTAAATTTATTTTTTTTAGTTTTTATATAATTTAAAAATCCACCAAAATAATCTCGAATTAATGGTCTATAAAATTGTTTAATCTTAGGTGTAAATCCTTCATTAGTATTATTAATATCAATTTCATTTATTTCATCTAATTCATTATTAGTAATATAATTATAATTTATTTCATCTAATTCATTATTATTTATATTATTAATATCATTTATTTCATCTAATTCATTATTAGTATCATCATTTTCATCATTTTCATCATTTTCATAATAATTATTATTTATATTTTTATTTTTCGGTTTTAAACATATATTTTTATTTTTACTCGAATTAATATTATAAAAATAAAATATTATAAAACAAAATATAAAAATAATAAATACTAAAAATATATTTTTGAATAAATAAAATTTTTTTTTCATAATTAAAAAAATATAATTATATTAACATAATAATAAAATAATGTAATATAATTATATTTATAAAAATATTAGTTACTATAATAAAATATTTATTAGTCTAAAAAAATGAATAACTACTAATCAAATCACTATTAAATGATGGAAGAATAATATTTTCATTATTATTAAAATCACTAAAATTAGGAATTGATTTAGAAGATTTACCTTTTAAAATATTTATTTCTTTATCAGAAAAACAAAATCCTTCAATTGCTGTTGAAGTATTAACTTCATCTGCTGATGAAATTGTACTCGCTTCGCTTGAAGATAATAAAATCCTATCTTGTAATGATTGTTTAGATGACTTAGAAACCTTATTATTATTAAAACCCTCAGGAGTTACACCAAATAAATTTGTAGGTGAAAAAGTCATATTAAAATTATTTAAAATATCCAAACTATTAGAACTCTTAAAACCTTCAGTTAAAGCATTCATAGATTTAAATTTACTATCTATAAGTGAATTATAACTAACAACATTCAACTCATTTTTATTAAATGCTAATATAAGAGCTATTAAAATTAGATAACCTAAAAATTTATGTATATAAGATGAATATAATAAAACACCTAAAAATAGTAATTTACCAATATTATCATTTAATAAAAAATTAAACATTTGGCTTTCATTAAATGCTAATATTAATAAAAAAGCTAAACTATAACCAACAAAATTTTTCTTTATTAATTTAAATGTCATATATATTATTTATATTATAATAATAGCATTATAAAAAAAATAGATTATTATATAAATTATTTAACTTTTATAATGATATTATTAGATAAACAAATAGATAAACTATTATAAAAAGTTATAAATTTAGTAATTACTAAAATAAAGGTTTCAAAAAAAAAAATATAATCTAAATTTTTAATAATAGATGTCTTTAGCATTAATGGCTTCTCCATTTGATTCAATATCAAACATTACATTAATTAATAATAATAATGATGTTAATAACTACACAAATAATTATGATAATTTAATTAATCAAAAAAAATATAAGCGCACATTAAAAAAATATCCTAAAATTGAAGGTTTTGATAATTCAAAAGTATCTGCTATAATTAGTGAATTACATAGTAAAACAGAAGATGATAGTGATGATGAAGATAATTTTAGTACTTCTTCACAGCAAATAAAAAAAAATTTAAAAAATCAAGAACAACTTTTACCAAATCCAAAATCTGCTGGTGTAGAGAAAACAATATCTAAAGAAAATTTTAAATCATTAGGTTCTTTAAATCAAAATCAAAGTCAAAATCAAAATCAAAATCAAAATCAAAATCAAAATCAAAATATATATGATTTTACATTAGGTAGAGCACCATTACCAAATTATGAAAATACTGATAATTTAGATTTAAATAATTATTCAAATTATGGAAATGATAGAACAAATAATGAATATTATAAAAAAGTTTTTGCCAATCCATTAGCAAATCCATCAAATCCATCAAATCCATCAAATTCATTAAATCCAAATAATAGAACTTATTATAATTATGTAAATCCTTCAAATACTAATAGTCAAATAAATATTGAAACAAATTATTCAATTACAAATGAAACTTTGTTAAAGAAATTAAATTATATGATATCATTATTAGAAGAACAAAAAGATGAAAAACTTAATAATATAACAGAAGAAGTAATATTATATTCATTTTTAGGAATTTTTATAATATTTGTAGTTGATTCATTTGTGAAAGGTAAAAGTTATAAACGTTAATCTATAACTTTTTGGCATCGTTCTTTTTAACTTGATAAAAAGTGAAAAAATATAAAAAATATAAAAAATATAAAAAATATAAAAATTATTTTTTATAAAATATTATAATATAATATATGGGAATTTTATTAATAATATTAATAATTATAGTAGTAGTATTACTTACACTATATTTTGGTGGTTCAACAATTGTAAATACAATTACTGGTCGTGCAAATGAAGCTTTAACAGGTGGTTCAAAATCAAAATCAAAATCAAAATCAAAATCACAAAAATAAATATTAACAAATAAAATGATTTAAATATTAAATAATTTAATTAATTAGGTTATTTAATTTAATTAATTAAAAATATGATTAAATATATAATAGTTCATAATAAACATGAAGGTTGTTATGACTACCATTATTATGAAGATGAAGCAGCTCGTATTCGTTTAACATCAATAACTATAAATCCACCTAAAATATTTTTATTTGATAATAGAGAACAAGCTCAGGATTTTTTTGAAGAATATATCAATGATGTAGATGTAATTGATATTAGATGTAAAAAAGGTGAAGAAGTAGAGCATATAGATTATTGCACTTGTGGAATAATAGAGTTAGATGAGGAAGAAAATCCAATATTATTTTATAATAAGAAAAATCAAATATTTTTATTAGAGCAAGGTCCGCAAGTATTTATACCACAACAAGAGTTAAAAAATGATGTAAAGAATTTAAATTTAACGAATAAATTAATTAGAACACATAGAACATTAAATAAAGAACAACGCAAACGTTGTATTGAATTAGGACGTTATTGTGAAGAAAGCGAACAAAAAAGACGTCAATCATTAGATAATTCAAAAGAAGATTATGATGAAAAAGATGAAAAAGATAATGAAAATAATACTTCTAGTGATACAATAGATACAACAAAGTTACATATTTATAAGAATAAAATAATTGCTGTAAATGATAGTTCAAGTGATGAAGAAGATAACTAATGAGTGGGTCTTATGTGAGACATCGGTTGCTCAAATTATAATATAAATACATTTTCACTAGGAAAAGTATTATAAGCAAAATTATAAAAATAATAAGCAGTAGGACTAATAATAAGTGGTTTAGTTTTTTGTATAATATTATTAATTATAATATTATTATATGATAATTCTTCAATAGCACAAAAACCGAAATAATTTTCATATGCACAATTCCAAAAACTATTTTTAAAACCAAGAATAAAAAGGTCTTTTGAAAATCCTGATATTGATGTTGTTAATGTTGAACTTGTCATTTCATCATAAAAAGAACAATAACAAGTAAGTACTTCTAAATCAGTCTCAATTTCAACACAAGATTTTTTAAAAAAATAAGCACCACAAATTTTCTCTCCATTAACAACCATAGTAACAAAAATATTTTTAGTTTTGATTAATTCATTTAAGTTAGCTAATGAAGAATAAATAAATATACTATTTTCACGACCTTCTAATAATTTATTAATAAAATCCATTAAATAAGTAAGATTTTGTGTATTTATTTCAACTAATTTAAAAGGTTTAGGTAGTGATTGCGGTTTATTCCAATTAGTTACATTAAAACCATAAGTCTTATAAACACATAATGGAACAATACCAGTAAGTTCATCTTCGCGCTTAAATAATGATACATAAATATGTGGTGCTTCTCTCCGTTGATTATAGTGATGTGTTTGTATTAATTGTGGTGCATATCCTTTTTTTCGTTCGTTTAAATCAACACATAAATAATCAACATAATATGCTAGAAAATTAGGGTAACCATTAGTTCCTGGTGTGGCGTCCCCAAATGATGCATTCAAATTCTTTTGACGCTTTAATTGATTTATTATAATATTAATAGGTCGTGACGTCATTAATCCAATTAATTTTTGGTGTGGTATAATATTAATAATACCATTTTTATTAGATACTAAATTATCGTCCTTTGTTAATTGTGAAATAAAACACTTACCATTAAGACCAGTAAAATAAGCATTAAAATTATTAGCATTATTACGATTAATAATAAATCTATTTCCACCATTAGTTAAATAGTTATTATTAATAAAATTAATTATTTGTTGGCTATTAAAGTCATCTAATTGAGAGATTAATGAAGTTTTTATATTATTTAAGTTAACAAATTTATTTTTAGAAGGTAATTTACTATCAATAATACCACATGGTGCTATATAATAACCTAAATTATAAATATGAAAGACAGGTTGTTCTATCCAAAAACCATAACGATATTTAAAATAGCAGTAAATAAAAAGCAATAATGTAATTATTATAAAAAAAATAATAGCCATAAATATTATAATATTAAGTATAATAATTATGGAAGAGCAAAATTTATTAATTTCTCTACTAATTGGTTTTTTATTAATTATAATTTTTAATTATTTTTTAAAGTCACTTACAATTGAAAAATTGAGTATATTAAAAAATTCAATTACATCGTCAAATATTTAACTATAAGACTACATTCTTTTTTAATTTTTATTAGTCTTATGGTTTAACAAATACATATAAATATTGATATTCATAAGCACATTTAACCATAGAAATTTTAGCGTGTGTTAAAAATCCACATTCTTGTGCATAATTAACAATTGTATCAATATCTTCCATAACTAAGCGTTGTTCTTGTTTTCTCTCATTTCCATTATTAAATTTGAATTTTTCTTCAAAAATAGCATCATTAGAACTATCTTCTAATTTGAAATTAGATTCGTAAATAAAATCATTAAATGTAATCTTTGTATTAGTAATTCGTTGTTTAGCATATTTTTGCGGTGATACAATATAAAGTGGATTTCCAGGTGGTAATATTGGGTCAAAATTATGTTTATCTACTAAGTGTACTATTAAATAACCACCAGGCATTAACCAATCATAACAATTATAAAAAAATTGTTGTTTATTAGGCATATAATAAATAGTAAAATAAAGACATAATATATGAGTTAATGAGCTCATTTTAAATAAATGATTATTAAGAGCATCTCCAACAGCAAAATTAGCATTAGGGAATTTTTGTTTAGCTTTTTCAATCATAGATGGTGATATATCAATACCAATAACATCTAAATTTTTGGCTAATAATGCGTCAACGTGATGACCTGTACCACAACCAATATCAGCAATAATACTTTGTTGATTAGGTGATGTATTATTTATTATTGTTCCAATTTCATAGTCATTTTTAATATTATTAAACACTAAATAGTCGTAAATATTAGCATAAAAATCATCGTATACATCATTACCTTGTTTAAAGAGAAATTTATTAGTAACGTACATACCTTCTTTAAAACCATTACTTTTTTTAAATTTACCATAATTATTATTAATAAATTTAAAAAAAGTCATTAGGACTAATAATAATGATATAAATAATAATATTTTTCCATAATTAGATAATTTATTATAATTAGAAGTTATTGATTTTATTAATTTCATAAATTAATAATTTATATGATTATTAGTTATTTTTTTTTATAAAAAATAAATAATATTGTTATTATATTGTTATTATATTTTTATTATTATGAATGTAAATAAAGGTTATTATTCTCCTCCTCCTTCACCATCAAAATTAACATCTAAATTATCTTTTGAAAATTCATCAAACTCAGATTATTCAACTGATAGTGATTATGAAGAAGATGAAAAAAGTGTAATTAGTTCTCATAATCAAGAGAAATTTAGTTCTACTAATAATTTAGTGAACTACCAAAATATCCCAGAAATAAAATATCCTGAAAATCCTGAAAAATTAGTATATAACTCAAATTTAGATGATGCTACATATCTAAATACTTTATTAAACAAAAATAATAAAAATAATAATAATAATAATGAAAAATTAAAGAAACAAATACAAGTAGATATAAATGATAAGCGTTATTTAATAGATTTTAAAGGAATAACATTTTCTAATTTTAAAAAATCAGATGTTAAAAAAGAATTATTAAATAGCCTTCAAATGTCAAAAATAGAACCTGCTTGTTATTGGAGTGCTGAATTAATATGTGCAGGACATTTTAATGACTTATGGGACTTATTAATACATTTTTTTGCTGGTTCTATTCATTTATCTAATGCTAAGATTGGCAGTTATTTAGAGATGCGTTTAAATAATTTTAATAATTTAATTAATAACGGATATAAAGACATATTACTTAGTGCTCGTAATAATCAGAAAATAAGAGTATTATTTTGTGAAGTTATATGCGTATTATGTGATGCGAAACGTAAGCATAATTTCTCTCCAATTAAAATAAAAAAAGATGATTTAAATATAGTTGTAATAAGAGATAAATTCAAAGCACCATCAACACATTATGGAGAAGAAATATTTGGTGAAGAAGACCCAAAGGAATTATTTCCATTTATTAATGAACTAGCATATTCATTAAGTATTGAAGGTAGAAATCCAATAAATGCGTGTTATTGGATTGAATGGATAATAGAATATGAGAATTGTTGTAAGCAAAATAAAGAGAAATTATTATGTGGTTCTAGACAATTTGCAAAAGTAGATTTTAAGTTTAAAAAAGAAATAATATGGATAATAATAGATTTGTTTTTATATGAAGCCTCAAAGAGAAATATATTAACAACTAAAATAATGAAAAGTTTAGTAAATTTATTTTGTTTTAATTATAGTAAACAATGTTATAAAAAACGTAAATCGTTGTTATATTTTGCTATTGCGTTATTATGTGAAAATTATATTTTAGAGCGTGAAATAATAAAGCATTCTAGTCATGGATTAATAAATACTATTAAAAGTAATATCAATAGTGTTTATAAACAATTAAAAAAAAATGAAGTATCAATTGGAACAGAATATTTATGGTTAGGATTAAAGACTACTAGCCTTGAAGATACATTAGAAAAATTAGATTTAATTAGTGGAACATATGGAAACTTATAATACTATACACATTTTACACCTTTTATAAAAAATAAAAAATAAATAAATAAATTTTAAATTATATTTTTATATATTAGTTCTATAGAATGGAAAGTGTATTTAACCATTTATTTCATTGTATTATTATAACTATTGTATTATATTTTTTTATGATTTTGTTACTAAAGCAATCAAGTAGTAAAGCATTAAAAAATAGTGTTTTAATTGGTGCGTTTGCTTTAATTTATATGATATTATTCGGACATAATTTACCTAAATTGTAAAGAATATTATTTATAACTTTACAAAATGTGCTACCCTAATAATACTTTTAATTCTTTTAGTTTATATATTTAGTTTATATATTTAGTTTATATATTTAGTTTATATATTTAGTTTATATATTTAGTTTATATATTTAGTTTATATATTTAGTTTATATATTTAGT
>Ga0214923_10007461_pt1 | contig 11921 bp, 9 predicted proteins | sample LL1510_MetaG_FD_177993 | JGI IMG/M metagenome (GOLD analysis project Ga0214923, IMG submission 177993) | Freshwater microbial communities from Lake Lanier, Atlanta, Georgia, United States - LL-1510 | ecosystem: Environmental > Aquatic > Freshwater > Lake | place: USA: Georgia | collected 2015-10-15 | reverse complement strand
TTTTATAAAAAAAAAAAAAAATATAAGTAAAAACAAAACACATAGAAAAAAATATATAATAAAAAATAATAAAAAAACTATTAAAAAGACACTTAAAAAGGTAAGATGTAGTCCTAAAGAAAAAGGAAAAATGAATGAGTTCTCTTGTTATACCGATGAAAATTTATATAAATTAAGAGATTTATGGAATGCGAGACATCCAGATGAATTTATTAAAACAAATGATTCGAAAGAAATACATGCACAACTTTCAAGATATTTAAGCGATGTATGTAATAAAGAATCTTGTTGGTTAAAACAGAAATATGAATTTGGAAATGTAGAAAATGAATTGATCGAATCTTTTGCACCTGAATCACCGAAAGAATGGAAAAAAAACCCAGATGAATGGTTATCAAGTTTAGATATTATCAAAGTAATGAAACAATATGAAAAAGCATACAAATGTTTTGAGTTTATCGGCCCAACACCAATTGATTTTGATACAAAGAAAATGTATGGATCTTGTGTATGGGAAGAATTATGTAATTTTAATTTACAGGAACAAATCAAAAGTGGTAAAACAAAAATTGGTATTATATTTAATACAGATCCACATAATAAACCAGGACAACACTGGATTTCCATGTTTATTAATATTAAAAAAAAACATATCTTCTTTTTTGATAGCGTAGGGAGAAAGGCTCCGAAAGAAATTATGGTATTGGTCGATCGCATTATACAACAAGGAAATCAAATGAATCCTAAAATCGCGTTTAAATTTGATCAGAATTATCCAGTAGAGCATCAATATGGAGATTCACAGTGTGGTATTTATAGTATTTTCTTCATTGTTCATATGTTAGAAGATAAGATAACTGAACATTATTTGAAAACGCATGTCTTAAAAGATGAATATATGGCTAAATTTCGGAAAATTTATTTTAATGAACAGCTATAAATCCTTCCAAATTTATCCACTTTTTATTACTTTATTGTAAAAAGTAAGACCATCGTAGGTGAAATTCCTACTATTGATTTTATATTTTTTCTTATTTTTGCCTAATAAAATGGGTGTTTTAAATGAGAAAGGTGTAAAACGAAGTAAGAAAAAGTTGAATAAAAGGATATAAATAGTATTTCAAATATTATTTATATGTCTACTATTCAATTTTTAACAAATGAAAATTTAAAATTATTATGGGATGTATTTATGGAAAATGATATTATAAAAAATAAATCAAGAGAGAATTTAGTAATAATTAACAATATATTTAATCAAAATATAAATGGGTTTTATGAACAAGAAATCAATATAAATAAATCAGGTTTATCCTTAATTGAATTAAACAAAAAATTTATTACACTGTTTATCAATCATATTCAAAAAACCTTTTCAAAACCTAGTAATCAACAATTTATTACAGCAGAAGAAATACAAAATCATCGTCAAACCCAATTCGAAAAAGATTTAACGACAAAACAACAAGAATTTACAAACGCAATGACATTACCTGTCCCCCCAACACCAACTTTTCAGGATAAGATAGATGAACCCATAAGTGAATTGGAATTGGAAATAAAACGTACAATTGCACAACGAAATTATGATATCGAAAAAATACAAAACAACATTCACAGTGTAAACAGTGATACATCTTCTTGGCTAACATCTCAAGAAACATCTGTTAAAAAGGAAAAATTGAATTATTCAAATCCAAAATCGAAACCGTTAACAAATACATTAACAAATAATAAATCAATACCAGAAATAAAATATATTAAAATAGAAAATAATTTAGACGACAATATTTTAAAAAAAGACATTGTGGATTTAAACACTACAATAAACCCAAATCCTAAAAAAAATGTACAATGGTCAGATGAAACCGAAGATGTTTTAGAAACAAATTTATTTAAGAAATTAAAGATTTTGCCTCAAAAAAACGAAACAGAAAAACTTACAGAAAGAATATATATAATAGAAACAAAATTAAATAAAATCGAACAAATGTTGGAACAATTTATAAATAAAAATAAAAATAAAAATGAAATTAAATCAATAATAAATTAAATTAATATAAAATATATATCCGAATAAATATAAATATAAATATAAAATGATTTATCAACCCATTTTATTTACATTTGCTTTATTCAATATTATAAATGCAGTTGATAATTTTTCATATCAACGTAATATGATGCGTAATATGAGTTTACGATTTTTAATATCGTGTAATTATAAAAAATACAAATTATTACTTGAAAATTGGAATTATCAATTTACACAACAATGTCTTCAATTTCAAGATAACATAAATTTAAAAATAATGGAAATTAATAATAATTATTATAGATTATCAGATGATGATCGATTTTTAATTGAAAATATCATAAATCTTATTTTATGAATTAATTAACTATCTGCTTAAATACTTGTTCTCCTCTTTCATTTATTTCATATGTACCAATTAAAACAGGATCAAATCCAGGAGTTTTCAATGCTTCCAAATAACTATTTTTATCATAAATATTGAGAACTTTAGGAGAAACACGACGATAGACATACTGAACTCCATTGATGGTTATTGGTTTTCCAGTCCATTCTATTTTTTTTACATTTGTTCGAATAGTAATATCGCTTTGTTGTTCTGAATAATCAGGCACATAAGAATATTGAGTATTGGTTGGTTCACCAAAATTTACACATTTACCATTTGAATAAATATAACAATCAAAAGCGGACTGTTTGATAATATCCGTTAATTGATTAGTTAAATTTGATTTCATTTCGGATATTTCATATAAATATTGATCGCTTGTAATAGGGACATGAGGTGTTGATTTACTTAAATCTTTGCGTTTTAATTCAATAGACGCATCAGATTTCAATTGCTCTGGAGTAAATTCCATCAAATAAACAAATACTTCAACTGTTTGCAATTCAGAAGGTAGATTTTTATGACTACAAATACGACGTGCGCGTCCAATAACCTGTTCCAAACGTACTGGATGCCAGTAAGGTTCCATAATATGAACATAACGTGTATTTCTTAAATTTATACCTTCGGAACCAGACGATGTAATCATAAGAACTTTAATAATTTCACCCATATTATTGTTATTCGCTTTTTTTCGTAAATCATTCGCAATATTGGTTGGAACATAATTCCAATCGCCGTTATAAATATTACGAATGATTTCTTTTTCTTCAGCTGTTTCTGTTCCCGTATAAAGTGCGAATGTTGGTTTGCCTTCATCAGCCAATGGAATATCAATTGTCCATTGTCCTGTCGTATTTTTCTTGATTTTAAATTGAGCAAAACCATTTTTCTTCAAAACAAGACTAAAAACCCCGACACCTTCCAATGTTCGAAATTGACTATAAACTAAATGTAAACCGGGATGTTCAGGGTCTTGAATATTTTCAAGAATATGTAGAAACTTTGGACTATAGGTTTGTAATGCTTCCGGCGTCAAAAAATCATTGGAATTTTGTTCAATATTTTCTATAACTCTTCTAAGGCGTTCTTTGTAATCCGTTCCTCCCAATTCATCCAATATTTCATCGCCTTCTACCTCTCCTTCATTATCCCCATTTAAGTCTTGATTATCTTCTGCTTTTTTTGCTTCTTTCAACAATTTAATGAACTCAATATTTTCATTTTTTTCTCCAGGTTCACCTTTTTCTTCTTTTTCTTCTTTATACTTTAATTCAGGTTTAGGAATAGGACGATCAGGCATTACAAAATTGCAAAATAAACGTGAAAAAATACGATAAGTAGAAGACGGTTCTTTATACATTTCATCGTTTGTATTCACCTGTTTTTTTCTTGGTTTTTCCATTTTTCTCTCTTGTTGACGTGCATTCTCATAAATTTTAAATTGAAAATTACTCATTTGGATTCGAATAATATGATAATCAACACCTAGTGTCTTATTATATTTCGGTAACAAAGATTCCTGTGCACTGCGAAAATAAGAAGACAAACCTAATATACGGCGTTTCAGTGCATCAATATTTCTCACATCATTTGATGTACCATTAATATAATTTCCTTGAAATAACTCTAATGTATCAGGAAGAGCTTTTTTATTCTTTATTTTTATACCCTGTGTTAAAACATCAATATCGTTGTTCTTTAAAATACCAATAATACGGCGTTCAAAATCATCATCTGTATAAAAATCTGGATTTTCTGAGACTCCCTTGTACCCGGATTGTTTAGTAATTTTGTTTTTGAACCCGAATGGATTTCTAGTAATTGTTAATGTCTTGCTAGAAGGTGAATAATCCAAGTAATCCAATGTTTTCTCTCCAATTAACATTTCTTGAAGTGAATTTTTATCAATTTTTTTAGAAGTTTTTACATCCAATGGTATTTCCCATGTTTTAATGTATCCTCTTAAAATATTAAAAAGAATACCAAATTCATTTGGATAATTAATGACTGGAGTACCGGATAGCAATACAATACGAGCATCTTGTGCACTTAACAAATACTCATATAATTTCACGGATAAATGCTTCGGAGGTCGTTCTTTCTCTCCTCGTTGCGTTTCTTGAATGGGTTTTTCTTTTTTGATTTTATTCACAATACGACTGACTAAATTATGTGCTTCGTCAATAATTACAATGGAATGATCAAATAAATTTTTGGTAAATCCTGAAGTGAGCTCTTCTAAACGTTTGGTTCTTAAACCGTTGTAATTAATAAATATATACTTATTACGAATCATTTCGTCCAACTGTTCATCGAGTGATTTTTTTTCGGTACTTGATAATTCAGAATAATTCGATTTTTTTTTTATATTCACAAACCATGCGCCTTTTTTTCTGCGAATAAATTCTAGTGGTAAATTCAAAACCGAAGAAATGGTATTAATTGCTTCGGGATGGGTATCTGTTGAAATCCATTCCCAAAATTGATTTTTCTTATACAACAAATCACCACATTTTTTTAATTCTTCCATGTAATTGGTGCGTAAAGAGGCAGGCGTCATAATAATCACACGTTTGGCTTCTTTCATACCTTCTGCGATGGCGATACTTGTGCATGTATTATGTGTTACTGTAAAATCCCCCATAACATATCTACAGTTTCCATCCAAAGTAAAACCATAATAATCATCTTCCTTTACATAATTAACTGTTATACCGCTTACTAAAACATCTTTTATTTGCTTTCCACCTTTAGAAAAGGTGGAGTCAAAGTTCAATGTAGGTATTTTATCTAAACCTTCGCCGTATATACTAATCTTATTTTTATCTTCATTCAAATCTCCTGCAAAACCAAGACTCCTTACCAAATAAAGAATATCATCCATTAATTTTTCATTTTGTAATTTAAATACATTATTAATAAAAGTTCCTTTATTATCTAAAATTCCAGCCAATAATTTTAACCGGTTTTCTCTAGAATTACATTTGTAGATCAAAGGAATAGTAGTTATATTTTCATCTAAACAATTACCAAACTGATAAGGTTCCATTGGAGTTTCCTTTTCTGAAAACTCAACAGCTACTTTATATCCTTTTAATTTTTTCTTTTCATCATCTGATAAAGTAAGATAATCTTTTACAGTAATTTCAATAATATTATTGTTTTGATTCTTTAAGCATAAAATATGTTCTTCATTTACTGTATATTTTTCTCCTTTTACAGAAATAATATCATACATTTTATCTCTTCCTTTTGCTAAAGAAGTAACAGTTCTTGGTGTTGAATCATCACCCATTAAAAAATCACCTACTTTTATATTCTCAACCAATTTAATCGTTCCATCAAACATCATAATGGGGGTTCCTTTTAAATGACATTTACCGGCTCCTAATCCGTGATACAAGAGCAAACCACGGTAAGGAGTATATAAATTCATGTAATCTCTCACAATTTTTTGATGTGTCAAGAGAGAAAATTCATTGCCGCCTTGCCCAATATTATCACAAGAAATATTCTCAGAGTTATCTTGTATCTCTCTACGATAAGGCTCAAAAAGTGAATTAATAAAATTCACAAAGATTTCACGATTATTCATATAATAATCCGAAACACGAATGTTGATTTTCTGTTGTTTTTGTGGAAGACGTTCTGCAACAGGAGTATCACCGATTATAACAACTGATTCTGGGCCAATAACAGCGACACCTTTTTCTAGTTTTTTCGTTTTCCTCTCCTTTTTCTTTGGAGCAATTGCGGTTAAAGGTTCTTCTACTGCTGCTTGTGCTTGTCCTTCTACATTTGTTTCCGCTTGTTCTTCTGCCTCTTCTTCAATAATCAATTTCGGTCTTTCTTTCATTTTTTTGGCTTTTTTAATAGGAGCTTCTTGAATAGGTAGTTGTGTAACATGTTCCTCACTTGCTTTCAATACCGGTTTCACTGTTACTTTCATCAACTTATTATCTTCCAATTTTTTCATCAATGTAGCACGGTCAAATCCCTTGTCGCGCTTATCAATAATGGTAAGTTTTTGAATTTTATCATCCATTTTAGATACACCTTTTTTTTCTTCAACAACATTTTGGATTACAACCGCTACAGGTTTTCGTTCTTCTAGAATAGGTTTTATCTTTAATTTTTGTTTTAATGATTCTAAAGGATTCATTGCTTACTTATATAATTTCAATATTAATTTTTTCTTCTTTTTTATTCATCATTTTCAACCATTATGTCTTCCATGATATTTGTTCCAGGTTGTTGTGCTTTAATAAATTGTAAAGCCTCATTACATGCGATTTGTTCAGCCTTTCTCTTAATTTTATGCTGGCCTTGACCCATGAACAAAAAGATTTTTCCATTTTCCGCTACATAATCCTGAATGGATTTAAAAGTTTTAAAATATGAAATGTCTACAGCATCATCGTGAGTTAAATTAAATATTTGTTGTCCCAAACATAAATAAACACCCATCTTATATCCAAAATCAGGATCATGTTCAATTTCTAAATAATGAGGAGTCACCTTGAATTCTTTTTGAATTTTCACTTGTAAGATATTTTTGTAATTATCGTCATTTTGTATCAAAGAAATCCAATCAATGTGTTTTTCAAATATATTTTCTACAAATTTCTGCGCCATTTGAAAGCCTATACCTGTTTGAAAACCAGGACCATTCACAAACAACGTTTCAAACCATTTGTCTTCATCTTTTACGGTTATTTTATTAAAATCCAAGAACATGGCTCCTAAAAAAGCCTCAAAAAGACAACCCAATTTTTTTAAATTGGTACGAATTTTCTTTTCTTCTGCATGTTTCGACAAAATAAGCCAATTATTTAAATGCATTTCAAGTGCAATTTTACCAATAGCTTCATTTTTAACAATCGCAATTTTTTTTTCCGTCATAAACCCTTCATTTTCTTTAGGAAATCTGCGATACAAATAGAATTTAGTTACTAATTCCAAAATTCCATCTCCTAAAAACTCTAATCGTTCATTCGATTTACTGCTTAACGGCATACAATCTTCCGGTCTTTCAACAATTGTAATATTCTGCAATAAATTCTCGAAATGTGGACGTTTTGTATAAGAACGATGAACAAAAGCACGTTTATAAAGGGCTAAATTATGTACAATGGGTGGTATTCCATAATTGGTAAGAATAGATTGAACTTCGCTCAATGTAATCTCTACGTTTAATGGATTATATGGGTTGAAAATTAAACCTTCATCTGACTTGATAATATCATCATCATTTAAAATATTTTTATTTGAATTAGCTAACATCTCAGTCATATAAATTTATTTGTTGAGAAGTCTTTAAGTACGTTTTATAAATATATTTTGTTTATCCACAAAGAAGATTCAAAATAAATAAATTAGAATGGAGTTAAAGATAAGTCCTATATGGTGTATAATGAGTAGCGAAGAATGGCGCACAATGGCGCACAATCAAAGGTTTTCCAAATTATAGTGTAAGTAATTTCGGGAATGTTATGAATAACCAGACAAATAAATTATTGAAAAATTGCATAAAATGTGGTTATTATCATGTATCCATTGTAAATGAAAAATGTAGGAAGAATATGAAAATACATAGACTTGTTGCGTTAGCATTTATTGATAACCCTGAAAATAAAAGTTATGTTAACCATGAAGATAAAAATAAATTAAATAATCATATTTCAAATTTAAGTTGGATGACACGAAAAGAAAATAATCAGCACAAATGCAAAGATTTATTTTATAAATCAAATAAAAATAAATTTATTCAAAGAATAAATTTAGTATCTAAAGAGATTTTAGAAAAATATGAATCAATTGAAGATGCTGGAATATGGGCTTTTAATAATAATTATACAAAAAACTCACATAATGGAAGAAATGCAATTGGTAATTGTGTAAGAGGATTATCTAAATCTGCTTATGGATATAAATGGGAAATTATTACAAATAATGAATTAGAAAACGAAGAATGGAAAGAAATCAATTTAGAAAATATATTTGAAGAAAAAATAAATACAGATAAAAAATATTTTGTATCTAATTTAGGAAGATTTAAGAATAGTTGTGGAATAATTATGGATAATTATAAGACAAATGAGAATGGATATATTCGTGTTTATATTCTGAATAAAACATTTGCATTACATAGAATTATTGCTTTAACATTTATACAAAATAATGAAAATAAAGAGCAAGTTAATCACAAAGATGGTAATAAAAAAAATAATAATGTAAATAATTTAGAATGGGTTACTAATAAAGAAAATCAAATGCATAAATATCAAGCAGGTTTAGGAAATAATTTCACTAGAAAAATAATACAATTTGATTTAAATATGAAACAAATTAAAATTCATAATTCAATTGCTGGAGCAGCTAGAGAGCTAAATATTAGCAAAGGAAATATTCAAGGAGTTTTAAGAAAATATAGAAATACTGCTGGAGGATTTATTTGGAAATATATTGATGATAACAATATTGATTATAATCAAAAAATAACTATAAATTCAAATATAGGGAGAAAAGTAGGACAATATGATATAAATATGAACTTAGTTTGTATTCATAATTCATTAGAAGATGCTGGTAGAAAAGTAAATATAAATAAAAATAATATTTGTGGTGTAATTCATAATTTTAGAAAAACTTCTGGTGGATTTATTTGGAAATATTTAGATGATTAAAAAGCTTTTAAATAAAAATATAATATTTGATGTATATATACTATGGTCTATTATTCAGGCAACCGTAATGCTCGCTTAGCTGCATCAATTTGCAATAGAACTAACGTTTGTGGTGGTCCAAAGAAAGCTGGTCTTAGTCCAACTGTTGGTTGGTATTTATCAAGTAATGTTTATTTATTAAGAGCTCCTCACTCAATACCTAAATTTTGTATCCCAAATACTACTGTACAAACGCAAAAATACGGATACAAAGCTACCATTGGTGGAAATATGGGTTAAATATAAAAATCCCAAAAAATATCATTTAACAAAAAAATCATTTAATAAGAAATTATTCAATGATTATACAATGAAAATTCAAGTTGATGTTCGTGAACAGGAACTAATTAAGGCAATTGAAAACCTCATTCAAATAATACCAAGTTTCAAAGAACTTGAATTGAAAATAGAAAATCTTCCTTTAGGAGATATTATTCTGTCGGATGAAAAAGAAGATTTTGTGATTATTGAGAGAAAATCTATCAATGATTTATTTTCAAGTATAAAAGATGGTAGATATGAAGAACAATCTTACAGACTAAATGGTCTTGACCATCCTAACCATAATATTATTTATTTAGTTGAAGGCGACATTAACAAAATGAATCGTTTTAGAGACAATCGTATCGAAAAACTTACTTTATATTCAGCCATTTTCTCTTTAAATTATTATAAGGGTTTTTCGGTGATTCGATCCTTTTCTTTAGAAGAATCCGCAATTTTTATATGTAATTCAGCAGTTAAAATACGAAAAAATTTGAATGATAATAAAAAGGGTTATTATAAAAATTTAAAATTTTTAAAAGTAGAAGAAAATGAAGTAACACAAACACAAGAAATGCAAGAAGAAATTGTTTGTTCAGATAAAGATTATGTAAGTATTGTTAAAAAAGTTAAAAAAGAAAATATTACACCACACAATATTGCAGAGATTATGTTAAAACAAATACCAGGAATTAGTTCAGTAACAGCTTTAGCAATTATGGAAAAATATAAAACCATACCATTATTACTTCAAGCACTTCAAGAAAATTCAGAATGTTTAAAAGATATTTCTTATGTTACAGAGAAAGGACAAACAAGAAAAATAAATAAATCATGTAGTGAAAATATTCAAAAATATTTACTCAAAAAGGAATAATTAAAAAGCAAAAAATTTTTTAATACATATAAAATATATACGAATCAATGCATAACGACTTTATCACAACAGTAGCCATTTTAATAGCAATTTGTTTTCTCATTTTTATTATTATTAGTACATCAAATATTAAGAGAGAAGGTTTTGGTTCTTCATCGAATAAAAATTCTAGCTCAAATTCAAAAAATTCTAATTCTAGTTCAAATTCAAAATCAACTTCAAGCATATTTTCTTCTTCCACTTCAAATGGGCTCGCTGGAAATGCTGAATCTTATATCGCAGGTATTCAATCAAGTGTAATTAAAATGCAGGATACAGCTTTATTAAGTAAATATAGAACTGAATATGAAAATGCGATTATGGCTTTGGATGACCTGGTAGATAATTTAATGTTGCAATCCGCCTTATCAATAAACACAAATAGTCCACAACAAGGTTTATCAGAATTAGTTACATTACATAATGCAAAGTCAGCACTAAATGAAGTCATGAAATTTATTGATGGTAGCAGCAGTTAAAAAAAATATAAAATTTAAAATTTATTTTTATATTTTTATAATTTTCTTATAAATCTAACCATTTATCATTATAATTATAGTTTTTATTTTCAAATAACTTACCTTCTTTACCACACATATTTTCAAATTCTCTCGCCGTAGAACAAAAAAAATAATCGTATTCCTTAGGTTTTTTTTGTGTTTCATAACCCGTAACTAGAAATTTGATCAATTCTTTTTGTGTTTTGTATTCATTTTTTGGAAATAATAAACACTTACTATAACTTAAATCATTTTGATTAATAAAATATCTACAATTTTCACAAATCCGTGGTTTTTGCAAAGCTTCAATTAAACCTAAACACATGAAAATCAAAAACATTATAATTATTTTATTATTTTTTTTTTAAGTATTTTTTTAATTAAATCCATTTGTAAGGTCCTTCACCTTTTAATTCTACTGAATTTTTAAATGGTTCTACATCAACATCACTTCCACGTTTTCCATGAACCAACCAGAAAAATTTACCATTATCACCATAAACAGTAAATTGATTATTTTTAACTTCAGACGAACTATATAAACATCTATAAATCTTCTTTCCATCAGAAATAGGAGTTATTTGTACAGTCAAATCAGTTGCTAAATTTTCAACATAATCAGGTAATATAATTGTTTTACAATAGTTATTTGTAATTTCATCTTTTCCGCGATAATAAACACCTGCTTCAGGACCTTCCAAACAAACATGAACTAAGTATTTTTCTGGATTTATTGGATGTTCAATAATGAAAGGTTTGTTTGAATTATAATATAATTGATTATTTTGATAAAATACACCACCTGTAGGGCCTGTGTAACTTGTAGATATAACAGAACTTGTATCTTGAGTTGGTTTTGAAATACTAATATTTGAAGTATAGATACCACCATTATATAAAATAGCCGTTTGATATTGCCCTGATGAAGACATTGATATACCATTCCAATAAGTAGTTAGACCTTCACCTGTAAAAGTAGGTGCATTATTACTGTTGGTCCATGTTTGACCATAATCAGATGATGTATAAATACTACTGATAGTATTATTAGTTGTGATAACAGTCATGTATTGACCAGAGGCAGATATAG
>Ga0214923_10007460_pt1 | contig 11922 bp, 11 predicted proteins | sample LL1510_MetaG_FD_177993 | JGI IMG/M metagenome (GOLD analysis project Ga0214923, IMG submission 177993) | Freshwater microbial communities from Lake Lanier, Atlanta, Georgia, United States - LL-1510 | ecosystem: Environmental > Aquatic > Freshwater > Lake | place: USA: Georgia | collected... | reverse complement strand
ACAGAGATAAAATGCTTCCAGGAAATTCTTTTTTAATAAATATTGTTAAAGAAAAAATGACAAATGGCACAACAAGATTAACTGTTAGAAAACTAACTGAGATTAACTCAATTAAGGAAGCTAAGATTAGCAATGCTGAAATTGTTATAAAAGATTTAGAAAGTATTAATGAACTTAAAAAAATATTAAAAGATAATGGTGAAACTAAAGTTTTAATTAGAATGAATTCCAAAGATAAAAATTACGTATTTAATCTAAAAACAAACAAACTAATTGATGCTTCAGTAGTTAATATTTTAAATAGCTCAGGTTTTGACTGTAAAATTTACTAGTATTCACTTGTTTTTTTTCTAATTTTCAATATAAAACCCTAAAAATTCGCACACAGTTGTGGGTAGTAATACCCCCCGGTCCAATTTAGGCAGAAACTGTGGTGGAAATAACCGGAGAAAAAATGAACATACCTACTGCGTCCGTAAAAGAGCTTTTAGAAGCTGGAGTACATTTAGGACATAAGACTTTTAGATGGAATCCAAAAATGAAGAAATTTATTTTTGGAGAAAAAAATTCAATTCATATTATTGATTTACTGCAAACAGTAAAATTATTGAATAATGCAATGCTAGAAATGCACAAATGTGTAGCTTCTGGCGGTAAAATATTATTCGTTTCAACAAAAAAACAAGCAAGTGAGTTAATTGCAGAAGTTGCTAAAGAAACAGGACAATTTTTCGTCAATCACAGATGGCCAGGCGGAATGTTGACAAACTGGAAGACTATTAGCAATTCAATTCGAAGATTAAAAAAATTAACTGAAGAGCTTAATAAGGAAAATAAAGGTTTTACAAAAAAAGAACTTATTAAGATGAGTCTTGAGCGTGACAAACTTAATAGATCATTAGGAGGAATTGCAGACATGCGAGGTGTTCCTAATATGTTGTTCGTTATTGATACTAACATCGAGTCTTTAGCTATTGCAGAAGCTAAAAAGTTAAAAATTCCAATTGTTGCAGTTGTTGATAGTAATTCTAATCCTGAAGATATTGATTTTCCAATCCCAGGAAATGATGACGCTAGAAGATCTATTAATCTTTATTGTGATTTAGCTAAAAAAACTATTTTAGATGCAAAACAAAATATTAAAATAGTTGAGCCTATTGAAGAAGAAAAGCCTAAAAAAGTTACTAAAGAAACTTCAAAAGTTAAAATAAAAAAAGATTCTGAAAACAAAGAAGAAGCTTTAAAGAATTAAAAGTTTATTCAATGTCTGATAATTTAGCAAAAGTTAAAGAACTTAGAGAATTAACGGGAGCAGGGATACAGGACTGCAAAACAGCTTTATCAGAAAATAATTTTGATATCGAAAAATCTATTGAATATTTAAGAAAAAAAGGAATTACCAAAGCTGCAAAGAAATCATCACGTGATGCTGCTGAAGGCCTAGCGGTTATTGCATCTAATAATTCAAAAGCTTGTATATTAGAAGTAAACTCAGAAACTGATTTTGTTGCAAAAAATAATGAGTTTATAAATTTTTGTTCAGAAATTTCAAAAATAGCTTTGGCTAATAATTATAATTTAGAAACTCTTTTAAATGCCAAAATTAACAATAGTTTAATAAAAGATGAGTTGGTTAATTTAATAGCTAAAATTGGTGAGAATATAAAAATTAGAAGAATTGCTTATCTAGAAAATGCAAATGGGATTGTAGCAAATTACATTCATAATCAACAAAATGAAAATATGGGTAAAATTGGGGTTATTATTTCAATTGATTGCCAAAACAAAAATAAAGAAGTTTTAGATTTTTCAAGAAAAGTTTGCATGCATATTGCGGCCATGTCTCCAATGTCTTTAGGTGAGAAAGACTTAAGTGTTGATTTTATTAATAAAGAAAAAGAAATTTTAAAGGAAGAACTTAGAAATCAGGGCAAAAAAGATGATATGATTGATAAAATTTTAGTTGGAAAATTAAAAAAAGTTATATCAGATAATACACTAATGGGTCAAAAATGGATCCACAATCAAGATATTACAGTAGAGCAAGCTGTTAATGATTTTGGTAAAGAAATTAAGCAGAATTTGATGATTAAATCTTTTATAAAATATAAAGTTGGCGAAGGAATTGAAGTTAAAAAAACTGATTTTAATGAAGAAGTAAAATCATTAGCAGGAGCTTAAAATGATTATAAAAAAAATTGAAGAAAGAATGAACTTATCATTAAGTTCGTATGGAAAAGAGTTATCTACCGTCAGAACTGGTAGGGCCAATCCTAAGATGTTAGACGGCGTAAGAGTTGAGGTATACGGGCAAAAAATGCCAATTAGTCAGCTAGCTACAGTTTCTATTCCAGAGCCACAAATGATTAATGTTCAGGTTTGGGATAAGGCAAATGTTTCAGCAGTAGATCAAGCAATAAGAACATCAGATTTAAATTTAAATCCATTAGTTGATGGTCAATTATTAAGAATTGCAATACCAAAACTGACAGAAGAAAGAAGAAAAGAGCTAATTAAAGTTTTAAAAACCATAGCTGAAAAAGCTAAAGTTGCCATAAGAAATATTAGAAGAGACTCATTAGAGGAATTAAAAAAAGAACAAAAAGATAAAAATTTAAGTGAAGATGATCTAAAAAAAAATTCCAATGAAGTTCAAAAAATTACTGATTTAAAAATTGCAGAGATTGATAAAAAATTAAGTGAAAAAGAAGTTGAAATATTAAAAGTATGATCTCGCCATCCCACATCGCCATCATAATGGATGGTAATGGTCGTTGGGGTTTAAAAAAATATAACGATAGAAACAAAGGTCATTACTATGGACTATTAAATATAAATAAAGTTATTGAACATTGCATTAAAATAAAAATTAAATATTTAACTCTTTATACGTTTTCGACAGAAAATTGGAATAGACCTAAAAAAGAAATCGATTACCTTTTTTTTTTATTTAAATATTTTTATAAAAAAAATTTTAATAAATTAAATAAAAATAATATTCAAATTAAATTTATCGGTGATTTAAAAAATATTCCAAAAGATTTAAAAATTATTATAAGAAAGATCGAAGATAAGACTAAAAATAATGATGCTATTACTGTAATTTTTGCATTTAATTACGGGGCAAAATCAGAATTGGTAAATGCTTTCAAAAATATAATAAAGAATAAAAATAAAGTTAATGAAATTAATGAAGAATTGATCAATAATAATTTATATACAAATAATATCCCTGATCCTGATATTCTTATACGCACTGGAGGAGAAAAAAGGCTTAGCAATTTTTTATTATGGCAACTTTCATATGCAGAATTATTTTTTATTAATAAAAATTGGCCAGACTTTAATTTTTTTGATTTAAAAAAAGTAATTAAGGCTTTTGGAGTTACTAAAAGAAAATTTGGCGGATTAAATGAGTAATTTTACTAAAAGATTTATTATTTCTTTATTAGCTTTTCCACTAATTTATATTCTTCTTTATCAAAAATATTTATTTAACATATTAATTATTATTACATTTTTGTTTTGTATTTATGAGTGGGTAAATCTATTTAGTAAAAAAGGCCTACTTTTTATTTTTGGTCTAATTATTTTAGTAATTTTTCTTATCTCAATATTAAGGATTTATAATTTTAGTGAATTTAATCTAAAATTTTTATGGTTAATTCTCATCACCTGGTTGACTGATATTGGTGGATATATTTTTGGAAAATTATTTGGCGGCCCTAAGCTAATTAAAATTAGCCCAAATAAGACCTGGTCCGGATTAGTTGGATCAATTATTTTAAGTCAATTTGCATTTTTAATTTTTTTTTTAGATCCTAATTATAAATTTAGTATTTCAATATTATTAGCTCAGTTTATTTTATCAATTTCAGGACAAGTCGGAGATATAATGATGTCCTACGTAAAACGTATAAACAATAAAAAGGATACGTCTAATTTGATTCCTGGCCATGGTGGTTTTTTAGATAGGGTAGATGGATTAATTTGGATAATGATATTTGGAAATTTTTTAATTCAATGAAAAAAAAAATTTGTATTTTAGGTTCTACAGGTAGCATTGGTATTTCTACTTTAGAAATTTTATCTAAAGATAAAAAGAATTTTGAAGTTGTATTATTGAGCGCTAACCAAAATTTTAAATTATTATTAAAACAAGCAAAAGAATTTAAACCGAAATATATTTATGCAAATAATATTTTTTTGGAAAATAAAATTAAATATTTTTGCAAAATTAATAAAATTATAATTATTAATGACCTTAACTCATTAAAAAAAATTAAATTTGATATTACAGTATCGGCTATTTCAGGAATTGCTGGCTTATTACCAACAATTAATATTATTAAATTTTCAAAAAAAATACTAATAGCTAATAAAGAAAGTATTATTTGTGGATGGAAATTTATTTCAAAGGAACTTAAAAAATATAATTGTACTTTTGTACCAATAGACTCTGAGCACTTTTCGATTGCAAAGTTAATTGAAAATAAAAGTAAAAATTTAATTAAAAAAATCTATTTATTAGCATCAGGTGGTCCTTTCTTTAGAAAATCTATTAATTTAAAAAAAGTTACACCTACTCAAGCTGCAAAACATCCAAATTGGAAAATGGGTAAAAAGATATCAATTGATTCTGCAAATTTAATGAACAAAGTACTTGAGGTTATAGAAGCATCTTTAATTTTTAAACTCCCAATCAATAATTTTAAAATAATGATTCATCCACAATCATTAATTCATGCAATTGTCGAATTACAAAACGGCCTTACCTCAATGCTTTATCATAAAAACGATATGAAAATTCCAATAGCTAATTCTTTATATGAAAATTCATTTTTAAGTAAGGAGCTAGATAAAAATCTTTTCTTAAAAAAAGATTTTTCTTTTTACGAACCTAGTAATAAAAATTTTCCTGCAATCAAAATCTTAAAATTAACTAATGTTCTAAATGAAACGGGTTTTATTATAATTAATATCCTAAATGAAATTTTAGTAGAAAAGTTCTTGAATAAAAGGATACTTTTTACTGATATAGTGTATAAATTGCTTAGTATTTTAAATTCAAAAGCTATTAAAAATTACTTAAAAAATAACAGGATTCAACATATAAATGACGTTTTTAAAGCATATAATTTTTGTAGGAGTTTAGTAGTTTGATTAGATTTTTTGTACTATTTTTTTTTATATTAACGACAATTTCTTTTGCTGAAATTAAAAAAGTTAATATTGTTGGAAACTCTAGAGTTAACTCTAATACCATCGAAACATTAGTAGATAAAAAAATAACTAATGTTGATTCAATTTTTATTAATAATTTAACAAAAAAAATTTATGATACAGAATTTTTCTCTGATGTAAAAATTTCTTATAACCAAGATACTTTAACAATAACAGTCGTAGAAAATCCAATTATAAATTTTTTTTACATAAACGGGGTTAAAGACTCCGATCTAGATCAGATTAATAAAATTATAACTCTTAAAGAAAATAGTATTTTTTCAACTTCAAAATTAAAAAAGAATATTGAAGACACTAGAGAGTTTTTAAATGCTTCAGGCTACTATCAAGCGACAATTATACCTGAAGTTATAAAAATTGATAACAACCAAGTTAATTTAATAATTAACATTGATAAAAAAGATATTTCTAAAATCAAGAATATATATTTCATTGGAAACAAATATTTTAGTAATAGCCAATTGCTTGATGTTATTACTTCAAAAGAAGATTCATGGTGGAAGCTTTTTACCTCTTCTGCTCTGAGTGAACAAAGAGTTGAATATGATAAGCAACTCTTAAAAGATTTTTATAAAAATAAAGGATTTTTTGAAGCTCAAATTGAAAGTGCCTTTGCTAGTGTAGATAAAAGTAATAACTTTTCCCTAACTTTTTCTATTAATTCTGGAAAAAAGCACAAATTTGGAGATTTTGAAATTAAAACATCAGCCGCAACATTTAAGGACCAAGATGTTAATGAGATTAAAGCATTTTCAAGTAAATTATTAAAAAATGAGATCTATTCAACCGACATATTAAATAAATTAAATAGGCAAGTTACAAGTTACCTAGAGTCAAAAAAATACAGCAATTTTGAAATTAACATTCAAGAATTGAAAAAAAGCGAAGATTTAATTAGTATTGCTTTGCAACTTAGTGAGGGTCAAAAAGTACTTATAGATAAAATAAACATTCAAGGAAATACAATCACTGAAGAAAAAGTAATTAGAGATAGCTTAGTATTAGCGGAAGGGGATTATTTAAATTCAACTAAAGTTAAAAAATCAGTAGATAATATTAAATCAAGACAACTTTTTAGTAAAGTTGACTATAAAGTCGTTGATTCTGAGAAGAAAAATTTTAAAGATTTTAATTTATTCGTAAAAGAACAGCCCACTGGCAGCATAAGTGCCGGAGTTGGTTATGGAAGTAATGGCGGATTATTCGAGGCATCTATTAATGAAAGAAACTTTCTTGGAAAAGGAATAAATCTTAATTTTACTGGAACACTAGCAACGGAGGAAATTAAAGGAGAGTTTTCTTATGTAGATCCAAATTTTAAGCAGTCAGAAAAAGAATTAGCAGCATCTCTTTTTTCAATAAGAGATGATTATAGTAATTCTGGTTATCAAAACACAAGAGCAGGAACTAAATTTGCAACTAAATATGAAATTTATGAAGATCTATTCTTTAGACCTAATATTGGAATTCAGTACGACAAACTAGAAATCACAGGAGCAGCATCAAATTTGTTAAAAAGTAGAGCTGGAAATTTTACAACTTCTTCAGTTGGTTATAATTTTTTAATTGATAAAAGAGACTCAAAATTTAACCCAACCTCTGGATCATTGTTTTATTTTGATCAAAATATAGCAACTTTTATTAGTGATATTCCAACTTTGCAAACAGGCGTTGGTACAACTTTATATAAAGAACTTTTTAGTGAAAAGTTTATCGGATCAGCTAAAGCAAGATTAGCTAATGTTACAGCTTTTGATAATAAGGATGCTAAATTATCCGATCGTATATTTGCATCTACTAGCGATCTACGAGGTTTCGAGCCTAGAGGAGTAGGACCCGTTGATAGCAGGGATCACGTTGGAGGAAATAATTTGGCTACACTGAGTTTAAAATCTACTTTTCCAAATCCAATTCCTGAAAGTTTAAGAGCAAACTCGTTTCTTTTCTTGGATGTCGGAAATGTTTGGGGAGTTGATTATTCTAGCTTAATTTCTGATAGTTCAAAAATTCGATCGTCAACTGGGATAGCCCTTGATATAGTTAGTCCTATTGGTCCATTAAGTTTTACTTATAGTATTCCTTTATCAAAAGCATCGACGGATAAAGAGCAAAATTTTACATTTAATATCGGTTCAAGTTTTTAAATTTATTTTAAATTTGTAATGAAGGATTTTTTTTTTAAAAAAGTAAAAAAGTATATTTTGCTTAAAGAAGTATTCAGTATCTGTAAAAACTCACAAACTCTAAATTCTGATAAAAAAATTTTAGGAGTTAATAATTTAGTTGAGGCTAGTGAAAATCAAATTACTTTTTTTAATAATCTTAATTACGAAAAACAAGCGCTGAAATGTAGAGCATCCGCATGCATAGTTAGTTCAAAAACTGAAAAATATTTAAATAAAAATGTAATTCCAATTATTTCAAGTAATCCTTTGATCGATTTTTACAAAGTAGTTAGTCTTTTTTATCCAAGTTCCTCTTTAGATAGTGAAGAGGTAAATCCTCAAACTAATAAAAGTAAATTTAAAAAAAGAAATATTTCTGTAGGAAAGAACTGCCTAATCGATAAAACTGCCGTAATTGGTGAAAATACTATCATTGGTAACAATGTTATTATTAAATCTAATGTTCATATTGGACGAAATTGTAAAATTGGTTCTAATATTATTATTGAGAATTCATTGCTTTGCGACAATATAATTATAAAATCCGGAACTTTAATTGGACAAACAGGCTTTGGTTTTAGTTTTGAAAACAATAAAAGAATTAAATTTCCTCATATTGGAAGAGTTATTATTGAAAATAATGTTCAGATAGGATCCTTTTGTACTATAGATAGAGGATCATTGTCAGACACTGTGATTGGCGAATTTAGTTCTGTTGATAACCAAGTGCAAATTGCTCATAATGTTAAAATTGGAAACTTTTGTATGATTGCTGCTCAATCAGGAATTGCTGGTAGCACAACAATTGGCAATAATGTTCAGATAGGGGGGCAAGCTGGCATTTCTGGACATTTAATTATTGGTAACAATGTTAAGATCGGAGGAAAAAGCGGTGTGGTTGACCATATTAAAGATGGTCAAGTAGTTATGGGATACCCAGCTAGAAGTATACGAGATTTTATAAAGGATAAAAAATGAAAAATTTAAAAAAAGAAATTAATACAGAGGAAATTGAAAATTTAATACCACATAGAAAACCATTTCTTTTAATTGATAAATTAATTGAAATTGTTCCGATGATTTCTGCAACTGGCGTAATGAATATAAAAAAAAATGATTTTTTTTTTAATGGTCATTTCCCAGGTCAACCAGTGATGCCAGGTGTATTAATAGTAGAGGCATTTGGTCAAAGCGCAGCAGCGTTAACAGCTTACAGTATAGATCCTGAAATTGTAAAAAATAAACTTGTTTATTTAATGACAGTGAATAATGCCAGATTTAGAAACCCTGTAATGCCGGATTGTCAATTGATGCTTAAAGTTGAGGCAATACGATCGAAAGGGAAGGTATGGAAGTACAAAGGCGTTGCTACGGTAGGAGATAAAATTATGGCTGACTCAGAATGGATGGCTACAATAGTTGATAGAAAAGAATAATGATAAGCGATAAAGCAATTATTGATAAAAATTTTAAAATTGAAAGTTCAATAGAAGTTGGTCCATTTTCCGTTATCAGTAAAGACGTAAAAATTGGTAAAAATACAAAAATACATTCTCATGTCGTTATAACAGGAGATACTAATATTTCTGAAGACTGTGAAATTTATTCTTTCGCTTCAATTGGAAGCAATCCTCAAGATCTTAAATTTAAAGGTGAAAAAACTAAATTAGTCATTGGAAAAAAAAACAAAATTCGAGAATACGTTACTATCAACCCAGGCACTGCTCACGGAGGCGGTTTAACAACGATTGGGGACAATTGTTTATTTATGATCTCTTCACATGTTGCTCATGATTGCAAAATTGGAAATAATGTTATCCTCGCAAACAATGTAGCTCTAGCTGGGCATGTAGAAATAGATGACAATGTGATAATAGGTGGGAATTCTGCTGTTCAACAATTTACCAGAATTGGCAAATTTGCAATGATTGGCGGGATGACTGGTGTTGAAAAAGATGTAATTCCTTTCGGACTTGCAACTGGCAACAGATCTCATTTGGAAGGAATAAATATTATTGGTTTAAAACGTGCAGGTTACTCAAATGATGAGATTAATGCATTAAATGATGCTGTTAAATTGATTTTTTCTAATGATATTTTAAAAAATGGAATTGAAAATGCAAAAAAATTAGCAAATTTTAGAACAGTAAATGAAGTAATTAAATTTTTAGAAAAGAGTGATAAACGACCAATTTGCAGACCATTAAAATAAATGCTTGGAATAATAGCTGGCGAAACTAGTTTACCTAAATATTTAATAAATAAATTAATTAAAAATAATTATAAATTCCTAATTTTAGATTTAACAAAATCAAATAATTTTAAAAAATATGCTAACTCATATAGTTTAAAAATAACTCAACTTGGTAAAGCAATTTCAATTTTAAATAAAAATAATTGTAAAAAAATTATTTTTATCGGAAAAGTAAAAAGACCTGAAATTTCTTTATTAAAATTCGACAAAAAAGTCTTTTTTTATTTACCTAGATTATACTCTGCGTTTAAGAAAGGTGATGGAAGTATATTAAAAGAGATAATTAAAATTTTTAATGAAAACAAAATTAAAGTTTTAAATAGCATGAAATTTACCCCAGAATTAGTTTTTAATGAAAAAAATATTAATAATATAAAAGTTAGCAACTTAGATAAAACAAGTATTAATAAAGGAATTCAAATTATTAAAACTATGAGTAAGTTTGATGTCGGGCAGTCCGTTGTTATTAATAACGGTTATGTTCTTGCAATAGAAGGACCAGAAGGCACAGATGAAATGATTAAAAGATCAGCCTATTTATCAAAAAAATTAAAATTAAAAAATAAGTCAATTTAATTTAAATTTCCAAAAGCTGGACAAGACTTAAGAGTTGATCTACCAACCTTAGGCTTAGATACTGTAAAAAATTGTATCAAAGCAAATATAAAAGGTATTGCAGTTAAAAGATCCCAAAATATTATCTTAGAAAGAGATAAAATTTTTAATTTAACGAAAAAAAATAATTTTTTTATTATTTCTTTATAATTTGCAAAAAAAAATATTTATTATTACAGGTGAATCTTCAGGCGATAAAATCGCCTCATATATAATTAATCATATTAAAAAAAAAAAATTTAATATTGAATTTTTAGCTATTGGTGGTGAAAATATTAAATCCCAAGGAATTAATTGCATATTCGATATTAAAGATATCGCTTTTATGGGCTTTGTTGATGTTTTAAAAAATATTTTTTTTATAAAAAAAAAATTTGATTTTACAGTAAAAAAAATTCTTGAATTTAAACCTGATATAATTTTTTCAATTGATAGTCCTGATTTTTCATTTCGTGTATTAAAAAGAATAAAAAATACTAATTCTCATATTAAAACAATACATTTAGTTGCTCCTCAAGTATGGGCATGGAGAGAGAACAGAAAAAATTTTTTAAATAAGTTTATTGATCATTTACTTTTACTTTTTCCTTTTGAAAAAAAATATTTTGACGGGGTTGTAAAAAATTCATTCGTTGGACATCCATTTTTTGATTTTTCTGTTTTTAAAACAAATGAAATAAAACAATCAAATAATAATTATTTTACACTGTGCCCGGGCAGTCGAAATTCAGAGTTAAAAATATTTATGCCTATATTTATTGAAGTAATGAGAAAAATAAATTTAAATTCTAATTTTATTTTTCATTTTCCAACTATTGAAAATAATAAAAATTTAATTACTAATTATTTACGAAAATCTGGGATTAGTAACTTTATAATTACTACAACTGAAAGCGATAAAAATTTTTATATTCAAAATTCAATTTTAAGTGTTTCTAAATCAGGAACAATCACACTTGATATTTGTAAAAATAAATGTCCACTGGTTGTTGTCTACAAAACATCTTGGTTGAACTATTTGTTAATTAAACCTTTTATTAAGATAAAATTTGGAAATATTTTAAATATTATTGCTCAGAAAGAAATAATACCTGAATTAATTCAAGAAAAATGCAATTCAGATGTTATTTACAAAAAAGTTAAAGAATTTATAGATGATGAAACATTAAGAAATGAAGTAGTCGCGCAATATACTAAAATTTTAGAGACAATAATTGTTCCTGATAGTCTTGAAAAAATATCGAATTATATTGTTGAGTAATATTTATCTTTTATTGATATCTAAAAAGTCTCTTTTAGTTGATCCGGCGTATAATTGTCGAGGTCTATTTAATTTATTACTTGGATCAGAGTACATTTCTTTCCAATGAGCAATCCATCCAGACGTCCTTGCAACAGCAAATAGAACAACAAACATTTCAGTTGGAAAACCCATAGCACTAAGTGTTATTCCAGAATAAAAATCTATATTAGGGTATAGTTTTTTTTGAACAAAATAGTCATCATTTAGAGCAATTTTTTCAAGTTCTATAGCTATTTTTAATAACTCATCATCTTTTTTTCCCAAAGCCTCAAGCACTTCATGACAAGCTTTTTGCATAACCTTGGCTCTAGGATCATAGTTTTTATACACTCTGTGTCCAA
>Ga0214923_10007459_pt1 | contig 11922 bp, 8 predicted proteins | sample LL1510_MetaG_FD_177993 | JGI IMG/M metagenome (GOLD analysis project Ga0214923, IMG submission 177993) | Freshwater microbial communities from Lake Lanier, Atlanta, Georgia, United States - LL-1510 | ecosystem: Environmental > Aquatic > Freshwater > Lake | place: USA: Georgia | collected 2015-10-15 | reverse complement strand
CTCCTCTAAGGCATGTTCTGCGGGTCCGCAGAACATCCGGCCTGCAAGCAAAAGCCCTCCGCTGAAGGAGTGAGCGGAGGGCACAGGAAGGGCTATGGGTACCCAGAAGAGGTTTCAGGTGCCTTACGAGGACTTTCTAATTGGCGTTAGGCTGCCCAGGTGTTATGAGACGCCTGAAAGAAGGGTGGCAGAGGTCTCTGCGCTAGCCCATTCCTCTTCGCCATTGTAATTGCTATAAATGATAGTTGTCTCACCATCCTTGATAACGAAGAAAATGAGGTGAGGGGTAAATCCCCTGTCAATCAATTCCGCATCACACGCCTCTTCGATATCCTCACCGTTGTATCTGTAGCCCGTGACCACTCTGTAATCTGGATGACCATAGCTACCATGCTCAATCTCGACTGGGACTTCGATGCCGGTTGAAACCTCCTCTAGAAGCCTTGGATCGTACTCACCATCCGGATCAAACTCGAAGCCAATTGAGCATTTTGAAAGCTTCATATTAATGACATAGACTCCATCGTTGAAGACTCCTTCCTCGCTTCTCGCGGGTCCAATCCTCGGCGTATATTCATCGGCTGCGATTAACCCTTCATTCCCTGGCTCACCTTCTGCTCCGCTTATAAAAACACCCTCACACTCTTCTAGGCTGCCATCCGAATTATACCGAATCTCTAGTAGTTCATCGGCAATTTCTTGCGCTTCTAATGAGTGACGAAGGATCGCGATCTGTTCTTCCGTAAGCTGTCCAAACGATATATATCCTGCAGGCTCAGTTTTGATATCAATGCTTTGCATGTTCGAGGTGTATAGATAGGCTTCTATTCTTCTAGCACAGGCAACCTAACGACGCAATGCACCTGCCCCGCCCCGCCTAATGTATGCGCCAATCGAATAGACCCAAGCCGCTGCTCCTGCGGGCAGGTGATCGCTGGCGTTAGGTGTACAGTTAACAGCAGTCTTCCTGAGCATGCACCTTGCTGAGATCAAAGAAGTTCACGATAACGAGCCCAAAATAAACACGGATTACTTCCTGAAAACGCATCTGGCGATTGAGGCCGCAACCTTACGCCTTGGCCTCATCGCACTTAGACTCAAGAAACTTCCGTATGAACAGGCCAGAAAAGCTATAAGATCTCGCTGGATTAGGCCAGCTTCAGATCTTCGAGAGATTCTTGATAGCATTGACGAGGAGAGCGCAAGAAGAGCCTGGAGCGATTATGGACTCGAGAGACTGATAGAAGCCTTTAAGGATTACAGCTCAAAATTCAGAAACAAGATTCTGCACGCCGCTATACCAGAAATCTACAATGAAGATGAGTTGACGCTTTGCATAGAGATAAATGTTGAACTGTTGCATCAACTAGAGAAATCTCTGCGTCAATGTTTTGATCACTCGCTGTTTGAGTCCCCATCGAAATGGGGAGCGAAGATATGCAAAAGCATGCCAGAAGATACTATGGCAAATGTATTTGGCAGAAAAGCAAATGAGCCAATTGCTTATGAGGCGGCACGATCTCTACTAAGCGAGGCACTAAAAAGAAATTAGCCTGAGATGCGATCGGCAAGATGCTCTAGTCCCGACTCCTCCAGATAAGACAAGACGGCGTTAGTACTGATTCCACAACCAGAAGCGGCAAGAGCCATTGCAACAATGGCCTCGTTGTGAAGCTCGGCAATCACTTGTTCGATTTCTTCGTAAGACTCGTCATCATCCTCTGGTGCATATATCATGCCAGCGGGTACAGACTTGGCTTCTTCAATCTGGCTGGAATTAAGGAATAGCTCGTACAGGGTCTTCTCAAGGCAAAACAAATGAATCCATTCATAGAGAGATCCTGCATAGTCACCATCCAGCTTTTCAAAGTCGAATGATCTCCCGGCCTCAAAAGGAGAGTCATGAATGACGATACGATCTAAGGAGTATGTGCTTGCGTTTGCTCGAATCGTTTCAGTTAATGCAGGGAGAAGCTGTTGATTAATCTGCTCAGCAACCTCGTCTATGTCAAAGTCCATGCTTTTTTAGCCTGTCTTGTAATGCTAGATCATTAAGCTACCGCTGACAACCTAACGACGCAATACACCTGACCCGCGCCACTCGAATTATGCACCCAGTGAATAATCTTGGCAAAGGCTTCTGCGGGCAGGTGATCGCTGGCGTTAGGCAGCCCAGGTGTTATGAGACGCCTGAAAGAAGGGTGGCAGAGGTCTCTGCGCTAGCCCATTCCTCTTCGCCATTGTAATTGCTATAATTGATCGGGGCTACCAAAAGATTCGAGCATGATCAATCATTGAAATAGCTGATGTCGATCTATTGATATCAGGACTAGGTAGAAGCTTCAACAATGCCATTGAAAGTTCATTCTTGCAAGTAAGCGGCTCTGCTTCACTCCTCTGAAGGCCCGTGTCAACCGATTGGCAGGGTGAGCCGGTGAGTTCCCTTCACCTGCTCTTTTGGCAGTAGTTGCCATTACTGGACCAGCCCAGGGGGCAGGACTGGCCGATCTTTTCAATCACCTGGCGGTTGTTAGAGGGGCTGCTGACGCAGTAGTTGCCAGAGGAATAAAAACCCAAGGGGCAGCTGCCGCTATTTTTGATCGCGCCCCTGGTGTTGCCACCGCTTGAGGGCACGCAATAGCTACCGGAGCTGTAGTAGCCGAGCGGGCAACTGCCCACCTTTGGCAGTGGTTGCACCGGTTGCTGGGCAAGGGCACTGGAGGCCACCAGGGTCGCTATGGGCAAGCTCAATCCCAGAAAACTGGCCTTGACGAAAACCGTAAGAAATGGCTGGCTGAGCTTGGGCTTAGATCGCTTAGGGGGCTTTTCATGCTTCGCATAGAGATCGAGTCGGAGGGGGTATGGGTTGCTCGAGCCAGAGCTGCGTTGCCCCGATAGGTCGGTGGCTGTTTATGCAAGTTGCGTACAAACCTGTCGGGTTGAGGCAGCGCCCCCCAAACCACAATGCCGCAAGGGTTTAGGATTGGTTGACTAGCTGCTGCAATCATCCATCATTCTGGTGTTGCGTTAAAATGCACTTCCCGTGCCTGCATGGATTTTCCCCAGCTGTTCAAGCTCCGCCTGGTGGTGGCGGACATCGGGGAGAGCCAGCGGCTGGGCTGGTGGAACAGTGGCTTGCTCACTGGTAGGGGGGAGTTGCCGTTCCAGCAGGGCTTGCCCCGCGCGACAGCGATGGCGGGGGGCGGGTCCTTACACCTGCAGGAGGAATCCGTCGGAGGCGAGCGCAAGCCTTTGATGAATGAACCAAACGGGTGCGGCCTCTCTGCAGGCCTGGCCTGTGGGTAGGTCTATGACCCAGCTATTGCAGTCGGCATCAGCCACCCCCTTCCAAAGCAAGTACTGGGCGACGCAGCTGGCGCTGCGCTCAGCGGGAGGCTCGATCAACCAGTTGTCGGGGGCGATCTCCAATGCCCGGGTCGACCTGAATCCCCATCAGGTGGATGCCGCGCTCTTCGCAGTTCGCTCACCATTCTCCAAGGGCGTGATCCTCGCTGACGAGGTGGGGCTGGGCAAGACGATCGAAGCCGGCCTGGTGCTCTCCCAATACTGGGCGGAACGCAGGCGACGCATTCTGGTGATCGTCCCGGCGACATTGAGAAAACAGTGGGCCCAGGAACTGGAGGAGAAGTTTCATCTTCCCGCTGTGGTGCTCGATGCCACAAGCTCCAAGAAGATCGTCAAAGCAGGGCAGCCGAACCCGTTCCAGCAAGACAATCGCATCGTGGTCTGTTCGTACCACTTTGCTGCCAATCGATCAGCGACCGTCACGGGATACCCGTGGGATCTCGTGGTCATTGACGAAGCGCACAGGCTCCGCAATGTCTACAAGAAGAGCAACAAGATGGCGCAGACCCTGATGGAGGCTCTGCGGCCTTACAGCAAGGTCATGCTGACAGCGACGCCACTCCAGAACTCGTTGATGGAGCTCTATGGCCTCGTGAGCTTTATCGATCCTCACATCTTTGGTGATCAGCTGTCGTTTCGTGAGCAGTTTGTCCTTACCGCCAACGAAGACTCCCGCAATGCCGAACTCAGGCTAAGGCTGCTACAGGTGTGTCAGCGTACCCTGCGCAGGCAGGTGCTGGAATATATCAAGTTCACGCATCGCATTCCGCTCACCTGGGAGTTTCATCCCAGCGAGGCGGAGCAAAAGCTCTACGAGGGCGTCTCCACCTACCTGCAGCGAGAGGTCTTGTATGCACTGCCGAATGCGCAGCGCACCCTGATGACCATGGTGCTACGCAAGTTGCTGGCATCCTCCAGCTTTGCGATCGCCAAGACACTTCGTGGTCTACTTGATCGGCTGGAAAAGAAACGTGCGGCTGTCGCCTCTGCTGGTGCCTTGGCTAAAGATGGCGACACTTCATGGATCCCTGACTACGAGAGCTTTGGTGAAACCAGCGATGAATGGGAGGGCGACGAGGACGTCGCGACCCTGCCAGAAGGTGACGACAGCGTCGCCGATGCCGAACTGCTCGATGAAGAGATCAGAGAGCTGGAAGGCTTTGTCGCCCTGGCGGAAACGATCAATTGGAATGCCAAAGGCGATGCCCTGGTCGAGGCCTTGGCGGCCGCTTTTCGCAAAGCTGTAGCACTCGGAGGCGCGCAGAAGGCGGTGGTGTTCACCGAATCGCAACGCACGCAGAGGTATCTGTTCGATCTGCTGGAGCGATCGGGCTATGAAGGCAAGGTTGTCATCCTGAACGGCGACAACAAGGATGAACGCTCAAAGTGGATCTACAAGCAATGGGTAGAGCGCCACCAAAAACAAGATTTCACCTCAGGCAGCCAGGCAGTAGATGTCAAGGCGGCGATCGTTGAAGAGTTCCGCGACCGTGCCACGATTCTTGTTGCCACTGAGGCTGCGGCCGAGGGGGTGAATCTTCAGTTCTGCTCCTTGGTGGTCAACTACGACATGCCTTGGAACCCACAACGAATCGAACAGCGGATCGGTCGCTGCCACCGGTATGGCCAGAAGCATGATGTAGTGGTGGTGAATTTCCTGAATCAGAAAAACGCAGCCGATCAACGTGTTTATGAGCTGCTGGCTGAGAAGTTTCACCTCTTCGACGGTGTGTTTGGTGCCAGCGATCAGGTGCTTGGAGCCTTGGAATCCGGTGTGGACATTGAGCGTCGAATCGCCGAGATCTATCAGGATTGCCGCAGCCAGGACGCCATCACAGAGGCGTTCAGCCAACTGCAGCTGGATCTGGAGCAGCAAATCCAGGATCGCCTGCAGGAGACGCGGCAGTTTGTGCTCGAACACTTCGATGAGGAGGTCCAGGATCGTCTGAAGGTGCACCGAGACAAAGCACGGGCTGCTCTTGATAAGCGAGGTAAGCGCCTGCTGGCCTTAGCCCGACAGGAGCTGGTCGGTGAAGCGGAGTTTTCGGCCACGGAGGCCGGCTTCAACTACCGACCTAGTGGCCCCCCACGGGGTCCCACAGGGCATTACCTGTTCGATTGGAAGGAGGCCGAGGAGCGGGGCGCCCACTTCTTCCGCACCGATCACCCTCTGGCGCAGCAGCTGATCGAAACAGCCATGACGCGGCCACTGGTCTGCAGCGAAGTCGTCTTCAACTACGAGGCCTATGGCGCCCCTGTGGCGATCCTTGCGGAACGCCAGGCCCAGAGCGGCTGGCTGCGGGCCACCAAGATCACCGTGAAGGGGGTAGACACGGAGGAACATCTGCTCGTCGCCGCCATTGCCGATGCCGGCTTGAAGGGTGAGAGCGCCGCCGAGGCCCTGGATGCTCACTGGTGCGACCGGCTGCTGAATCTCCCCGCCAGCATTGGACAGGTGACGACGATCAGTGAGGAGAGCTCCAAGCAGCTGGAAACGTTGCTGGCCCAGCAGCACGCAGCCAAGCTGGCTGAGATTGAGGCTCGCAACAGTGAGTATTTCGAGGAAGAGGTCGACAAATTAGATCGCTGGGCTGACGACATGAAGCTCGCGTTGGAGCACAACATCAAGCAGCTCAATGCAGAGATCAAAGCCGCACGCAAGGAGGCCAATACAAAAGTGGGGCTGGCCGAAAAGCTAGAAGCTCAAAAACGGATTAAGTCACTGGAACAGCAGCTCCATAGCAAGCGGCGCCAACTCTTCGATGCGCAGGATGAAATCGACAATCAACGTAGCAAGTTGATAGACGACATCGAACGCCAACTGCAGACCAGCGCCGACCGTGACACACTGTTCACGGTGCGCTGGCAGCTTCCCCAGGACAGCAGTACCTGAACTTTCCCATGACAGCGAAGCACACACGGCTGGAACTCACCTGGATCGGCAAGGACGAACGTCCTCGACTGGAGCCACGGATTCTGCTGGAGGATACGGAGCTTTCTTACCATGCGGAGAAACGTGTAAGCGATGAAGATATTTTCGACAATATGTTGATTCATGGAGACAATCTTCTTGCGCTCAGCGCACTTGAGCAAGGCTATGCGGGAAAGGTCAAATGCATTTACATTGACCCTCCTTATAATACAGGCAGCGCATTTGAGTTCTACGAAGACAACCTTGAGCATTCGACATGGCTATCATTGATGCGTGATCGCCTGCAGGTCCTAAGCCGCTTATTGAGAGCGGATGGTTTTTTGTGTTGCCATATCGACGACTCCGAAGGGCACTACCTAAAAGTTTTACTCGATGAAATATTCGGACGCAAGAACTATCTGGCAACTCTTTATATTAGAGTGCGCTATTCCAAGAAGACACTTAAGCAGGATATGGACTTCCATCGGGAGGTGGAATACGTACATGTATACCAAAAGTCTGCCGATGCAAGGCCAAACAAAGACAGGTCAAGTTCAGGATATGACAAGTTCTGTTATTACATCTCGACAACCGGCGAGCCTTCGAAAGAATTATCAATGGGAGGCAAGAGGGTCGAGATATTTGCCCCTGGATCATATGAAATTAGCAAAGGCGAAGGATCTGAAAACGGCCTTAAGGAAATCTGGGCCACTGGGACTATCCTTGATGGGAATTCATCTGGGCGTTTTTTTAGAGACTATCTAACTGGACGAGCCAACGAGGATGGTCTTGGAGCTTTGTATCGAGTTTATGGAGTTGGTGATGACCATTTGCCATATAGGTACTTTACGGGACCAAAGCGTCAGACTGCAACCAAAGGAAAGTACTTCCAGGGCATTCCAGCTGGAAAAGATGTAGAAGATGGATCAACTTCCCCTGTATTAGGGCTTTTCGACCTCGCTGGACCTTTCGGCAATTGCAGGCATGAAGGCGGCGTTGAGTTCCGAAGCGGCAAGAAACCTGAAGCACTTTTGCAGATCATCCTAAAACATTTTTCCTCTCCCGGGGATATAGTGCTGGATTCATTTGCGGGATCGGGGACTACCGGCGCAGTTGCGCACAAAATGAAGAGAAGATGGATTATGATTGAATTAGGAGATCATTACTTAACTCACATAGTTCCCAGGCTCCGTTCAGTAGTCCAGGCGATGGATGCTACTGGCATTACCGATTCGGTCTCCTGGCGAGGAGGCGGCGGCTTTCGCACTTATCGGCTTGCTCCCTCTCTGCTCGAGATAGATAAATGGGGTAACTGGGTGGTGAGCAAGCAATACAAACCCGAGATGCTCGCCGAGGCGATGTGCAAGCTAGAGGGTTTCCGCTATGCACCAGATCCTGATGTCTTTTGGATTCACGGCCAGTCGACTGAGACGGATCTGATCTACGTCACGACCCAGAATCTCAGTCAGGAACAGCTGCAGTTCATCAGCGATCAGGTCGGTGACGAGCGCACCCTGCTGATCTGCTGCTCAGCCTTTCGGGCAAAACCCGAGGATTTTGCCAATCTCACCCTCAAGAAGATTCCGCAGGCTGTGCTGCATCGCTGCGAGTGGGGGAGGGACGACTACAGCCTCAATGTCAATGCCCTGCCGGATCGTGAGCCTGAACCCGATCAGAGACACGAGGAATCCGCCGAAAGCATGGCGTCCGCTGAAGACACTGCCGAGGCGGTGACTCCTCGTCCGACCACACGGCGAGGCCGGCGCAGACGTCGAAGTTCAACGATGCAGGACCTGCCTCTCTTTGCCAATCTCGATCAAGGAGGAGACGCGTGATGGCTAGCCATCTGAACAACATCAGCTCTCGACTCAGTCTCCGCACGCCGCAGCGGCAATCCCTGGAGATCCTGCACCAAGTTATGGCGCTGGCCAAGCCGCACAAGAATCCAGTTCTCAGTGAATCGCTGGCAAAGATTCGCTCGGGCTTTAACAGTATCGACGATTTCGAAACATCCTTCCCGAATCTTTGTTTTGCCTTGGCCACGGGTGTGGGCAAGACCCGCCTGATGGGTGCCTTTATCACCTATTTGTTCGTGGCGCATGGCATTCGTCATTTCTTTGTGCTGGCGCCCAATCTCACGATTTACAAGAAGCTGATTGCAGACTTCACGCCTAATACACCAAAGTACGTCTTCCAAGGGATTTCAGAGTTCGCGATCAAGCCGCCCACATTGGTGACCGGAGAAACCTACGAGATCCCATTCCAGATCGAAATGGATCGAGCTGGTTTCGATGACATTGTGATCAACCTGTTCAATATCGCCAAGTTCAATACCCGCTCTCAAGAAAACCGCAAGGCGTGGCGTCTCTCAGAATATCTCGGGCAGTCCTACTTCGAATACCTGTCAGAGCTTGATGATCTGGTCATGATCATGGATGAAGCCCACCGCTATCGTGCCTCTGCGAGCATGCAGTCGATCGAGGCTCTAAAGCCTGTGATGGGGCTGGAGCTCACCGCCACACCTCAGTTGGAACGCGGCAACTCAGTCGTTCGCTTTAAGAATGTCATCTACGACTATCCTCTTGCGTCTGCAATGAAAGATGGGTATGTCAAAGAGCCTGCTGTTGCCACCCGCCAGGATTTCAACGCCGCCGGCATGGAGCCCGCGGCGTTGGAGCGACTGAAGCTAGAGGATGGGATACGCATTCATGAGGCCACCAAGGTTGAGCTTGAGGTGTATGCCCAGCAAAACGCGGTCAGCGCTGTCAAGCCTTTTCTGCTGGTCATCGCTCGTGATACCAGCCATGCCGCTGAAATCGTCAACCTGATTGAGGATGAGTCGTTCTTTAATGGCCACTATCGCGGGCGTGTCATTCAGGTGCACTCCGGCCAAAGAGGCGCCGAAAAGGATGAAAACGTAGAACGCCTACTCGCCGTTGAACGCGCCGATGAACCCACCGAGATCGTGGTGCATGTGAACATGCTCAAAGAGGGCTGGGACGTCACCAACCTCTACACCATCGTGCCGTTGCGCGCAGCCGACTCACGCACCCTCGTCGAGCAATCAATCGGGCGGGGTTTGCGCCTTCCTTATGGCAAGCGCACGGGTGTTGCTGCTGTCGATCGCCTCACTATCGTCGCTCACGACCGTTTTCAGGACATTGTCGATGAAGCCAACAGAGGTGGTTACACCTTCAATGTCGTCACTATCGGCAAAGACATTCCCGAAAAGCCCACAAAAACGGTTGTCATCAACCCGAATTTCACTGGAATCCTGGGCCTCCCATCGGATTCGGAAACAGGCTCAGCAGAAACAAGCTCCCGTGCCGAACACGTTCCGCCATCGGATGGAACAGGCCAAGCCGCCAATGAGCCCAAACCACGTTTCACAGATCCAGCCGAGCAGCGCACGGCTCATCTGGCACTTGATGCGATCCGCAAGGTGTGTCGCGACAGCAAAGCTGTTTCGGGACCCGTGGCTTTGGCAAGTGCAGGGGTCCAGCAGGCGATCATCCAAGAAGTGCAGGCCCGTCTGAACAGTGGTCAGCTTGAACTGCTGCCAGGCGTCGACCCCACCAAGATTGAAGCCGTCGTCAAGGAGACGACAGAGGTCTACATCCAGCACACGATTGCCATCCCTCGTGTCCTTGTCTTGCCACAAGGAACGGTCACAGCAGGCTTCCATCCCTTCCAGCTCGACATTGCCAATGTCAATCTGCAACCCGTTTCCCAAGACATCTTAATTCAGCATCTGGCCAGCGATACACGGGAAACGATCGGAGCCATCGAGGGTGGATACGAGGAGGAGCGTATGGAAGACTTCATTGTTCGTGGCCTGATCGACTTTGATGACATCAATTACGATGATCAGGCCGACCTGCTTTACGACCTGTCTTCCCAGTTCATTGCTCGCCTGCGTAGCTATTTACAGGAAGAGCCGAAGATCAAAAACGTCCTGACCTTTCACCAGCGCCGGATCTGTTCACTGATCCACGAACAGATGCAAAAGCACACCTGGGAGCAGGCTTCCAGGTATGAGGTTGTGGTCAGCCAGGGCTTCAGCGAGGTGCGCCCGCAGGCGTTTGCCGCTCCAGCCGACGCTGAGGTCCGCGATCACAATATTCCCGTCGAAGACAAGAGCAACATCCGGAACATGCTCTTCGGCTGCTTTGAGAAGTGCCTGTATCCCACGCAGAAGTTCGACAGCGATCCCGAGCGTCGTTTCGCCAGCCTTCTGGAGAGGGATGCCACAGTTGAGAAATGGTTCAAGCCTGGCAAGGGCGTCTTCCAGATTCGATACGGCAGAGACAGCAACTACGAGCCCGATTTTGTTGTCGAAACACAGACCGAGAAGCTGCTGTGTGAGCCCAAGCGCGCTGATCAGGTGAACGATTCCACCGTTCTCGCCAAGGCACGCGCAGCGGCTCTGTGGTGCCAGCACGCCTCTACCCATGAACAGGCACATAATGGCAAGCCATGGCGGTATCTGCTGATTTCTCACGACGTGATTGCCAACAACATGACCCTGCAGGGGTTGCCCAATAGCTATACCCATTATGATTAATCAGGCTAGATCTCTTCGCATCCTCTTTGGCCTTCTCGGCCTTCAACTTCACCCCCTACTGTTAGTTCTGAGTGCTTAAGTTTCGAGCAGGAATCAAGATCAAGTATCAATCAGAGCGACTACCGCAGAAGCCTTTTTGGGTCTAGTTTGCCCATGGGATCACGGCTTACTGGATTGATTCTCTCTCGACTCTCCCGGCTTTATCTCCCTTTTTTGGTCAAACGCGGCTGCCTAAGGACCTGACCGCTGAATTCAAAGTCCAGCCTTCTCCAGCGCTAGGTTGCTTGCCTTCAGGAGCTTCAGCTTGGGGCAGGTGAATCGCTATTTAATTGTTTCCCTTTCTGGTGCTCAATACGCTTTGCCCGATACCAGTAGCCAAAGCACCAGTGGTAAGTAGCAAAAGCTGCAATGCACACCATAGAGCTTTCGGTGTCATAGCCATCGACCATCGCTGAGTGCAGCTCCCGGTATAGATATTTTGGGAGAAATATTTTGTTGATGATTTGCTGATTCGCTGTATAGAACTCTTTGAGCTTCTGCCAGCTGAGCAGGTCTTGGGTTATCAGCTCATGGGTCATATCTTCCCAATGCGCAACCAGGGTCGCTTTTTCATCAAGCATATCCTCTTCGTCATAGACCCTGCCTGTCGGCGACCTCATCTCAATATTTTTGACCCGATTAATTTGTTCTTCGCTAAGCCATTCTCTGATTATATCGCAATTCTCCTCGAAATCGCTCCTGAATGAGTATGGCTCGATGTCCATTTCTATAAGGCTTTATTTGCAGTAAACGCTTTAGTGGTCATCGCCGGATCCATGCGCCTCTTCGTATAGGTCGAGCAGGTTTCGACCTTCGTAGCTCCAGTAGCGGCCACCGTGGATTGGCTGCCCTGGGATCCCCATGAGTTCAGCGGTGATGGCTGACAGGAAGCGCTCTTCGCCGTTGTAGTTCACATGGCGGCCATCAACCACTGTGCAAGTCGTATTTCTGTCTTGATAGATCAGTGTTGCGCCTACGGGCAGGCCGATCTCCTGGTAGTTCATCACCGGTCGCCTTGCTCTCTTCAGTCGTTCTGCTGACG
>Ga0214923_10007457_pt1 | contig 11926 bp, 10 predicted proteins | sample LL1510_MetaG_FD_177993 | JGI IMG/M metagenome (GOLD analysis project Ga0214923, IMG submission 177993) | Freshwater microbial communities from Lake Lanier, Atlanta, Georgia, United States - LL-1510 | ecosystem: Environmental > Aquatic > Freshwater > Lake | place: USA: Georgia | collected... | reverse complement strand
GGAAACGCAGCCCTCGTTGTCTGCCGATGGTAAAACCCTCTATTTCATTCGAGGATTGCGCGGCAAAGGGGCGGATTTTCGAAACAGTGATATTTACGTTAGTCACTTGGGAGAACATGGAAAATGGTTACCAGCAGAGCGTCTTCCCGATATCATTAACACTCCTTATGCGGAAGAATCCGTACATATTCACCCGGATGGAAAAACCTTGTACTTTGCTTCGCGAGGTCATGTTGGTTTGGGAGGTTCAGACCTTTTCGTGAGTCAACTTGGAGCAGATGGAACCTGGTCAAAGCCTACCAATTTGGGATATCCGATCAATACATTGAACGACGAGAATTCGTTAATCGTGTCGGCGGAGGGTACGATTGCTTTTTTTGCATCCGACCGTGCCGGTGGCTTTGGCGATTTGGATATTTACACCTTTGAATTACCAAAAACGCTTCAACCTACAACCACGTATTATTTCGAAGGGAACGTATTCGATGCTATTACATTGGGTGCTCTTGGCGGACATTTCACATTAAAAGACATTGCCACAGGCGAAGTGGTTGTTATCAGCGATGCCGATCCCGTAACTGGAACGTTTACGGTACCTCTTCCGAGCAATCGCCAATACGTGATCGATGTATCTTTTAAGGGATATGCTCCCTCATCCCTGGGATTTGATTTAACCTATAAAGACAATCAAACCACGTATCATTTAGACATTCCTATGAATCCATTGAACAGCGGTAAAGAAAACGTCCTACAGAATATTTATTTTGATCTGAACAGTGCTGTATTACGAAGATCCTCGTATGTTGAATTGAATAATTTGGCCAATTTCTTGCGCGAAAATCCCAATATTAAAATCGAACTGGGAGGACATACGGATACGCGTGGTGAGGCTAAGGACAACCTGAAACTTTCTTCGGATCGTGCTAAATCGGTTTACGATTATTTAATACAAACAGAACATATACCGTCAGAAAGACTTTCCTTTAAGGGTTACGGTGAAACATCACCAATCGTCGGTGATTCAGAAATTGCAGCTATGCGCTCAGACAGTGAAAAGGAAAAAGCACACCAGAAAAATAGAAGAACGGTTTACAAAATAATCCAGTAGTGGCATTTTTACGGCTCATTCGTGTACAAAATCTAGCATTGATTGCCTTGACCATGCTTGGGGTGTCCCTTGCGGTACTTGAGCGACCCTTAACCACGGAAAACAGGGTCTCTTATGCGTTGTTCATTGCCTCAACCGCACTGATTGCAGCTGCCGGGAATGCGATCAACGACTATTTCGATCTTCGCGCTGATCGTTTAAACCGTCCGAACACCGTCGTTATTGGAAAAAGGCTCAAAAAACGATGGGCCATTATTATTCATTGGGGATTTAATGCTGCAGGGCTGGCAATATCGCTGATTCTCAGCATTAGATATCATTCCTGGTTTTTTCTTTTTATCCATTTATTTTCAGCCACGATGCTTTGGGTGTATTCTGTCTATTTAAAAAAGGTTTTGTTCTGGTCCAATGTATCCATTGCCGTGCTCGTATCCATAGTGCCCTTAATAAGTTTGATTTTTTTCATGATTCTTGATGTCGAAATTCGCTATTTTGAACTTATCGGCTTATTTTCAATTGTTGCCTTCATCGGGAATTTAGCGCGTGAAATGTTAAAGGATATTCAAGACATGGAGGGCGATCACCTCATAAATGTTCGGTCCGTTCCTTTAGTATATGGGGAGAAAATGGCTCGCTTAATGGTTTCCATCCTCTGTTTCGCATGTAGCATTCCGTTCGGCTGGACCTTATACCAACATTCCAACCCAACGATGAACGTTTTTTTTGAAGTATTCACGATTTCGATCCTTATCTGTTCAATTACAGGTTTTTTTTCCTTGTTGGGAACAAAAGCGAAACTACTTGCCTTTATGCTTAAGATAAGTATGTTGATCGCGGTAATCTCTTTGTTTTTTCTATGAAACTCATTTTAGGATCAAATTCTCCACGTCGGGTGGAATTACTTCGAAAAATGGGCTTTGATTTCGAACAACGGATTGCCGATATTGATGAAACGATCGATCCATTGATTCCAGTTGAACATGTTCCAGCCGCAATTGCATTAAAAAAGATGAAGGCTTTGCAATCGGGATTATCCAAGGAAGAATTAATCCTTTGTGCAGATACTTTGGTTTTTATCGATGGTCGAATTTTGAGCAAACCAGCATCCCGAGCGGAGGCATCCAATATGCTAGAAATCTTATCGGGAAAAATGCATACGGTAATTACTGGGGTTTGTATTGGAACAAGTACCTCGTATGAAACCTTTTCGGATAAGACCTATATTCAATTTTCTGAACTGTCGGAAGAAGAAATTCATTTTTACCTCAATACTCAAAATCCATTAGATCGGGCGGGCTCTTACGGAATACAAGATTGGATTGGACTAATAGGCGTAACCGCCATTTATGGGTCCTATACCAATGTCATGGGGCTTCCCACGCATCTTGTATATACCGCATTGAAAGCTTACCAAAAATAAAAAAGCTGCCTAGGGCAGCTTTCAAGGAAAGTTGGTAAAAAATTACTTAATGACAAAGGTCACCCGACGATTATATGCCATTTGCATTTCAATTTCTGCGCCTTTTGGCGTTTCTTTGGTATTTTCTTGACCCGCACCTGGGGTTTGTGAAAAAATTCTCGAAGGAGAAATCTCGAATCGTTCAATGAATCGCTGTTTAATATACTCCATCCGTTTTTCGGAGAGATTTCCATACTTTTCAACAATATCTTCATCGGTTGAATATTCTAAAGCCAAAGAATCCTCAGCCCGGTCATTATGTGAAATTATTTCAATAGAAACGCCCTCATTTTCCTTCAAATAATTGCCGATATACTCGATGATCTCTTTGCCGGTTTCATCCGGTTTATTTTCTCCTTGTGCATAATAAATCACTTGGGCTTCGATATTTTGAACTTTGGATAATTTTTCTGAAATGATAAAATCTTTAGTAATAACCACCCTGGATGGCTGAATCATCGTTGTGGTATCGCGCTTGATGCAATAACATTTTTCTTTTGAATCTACTTCTTTAATCCTAACATTATCAATGTAATAATAAGCCATAGGTAGGATCGCGGGCACCTCAACGCCAACACTTTCCATTTTTTCCGGATCTAGTTTTTTGTTTACTTCATATTTCGTTTTATCATTAGGAGTAAAATTCCCAATAACCAAACCCGTCTCATCGCCTTTTGCTATGTAGATATTACACACTTTGTCCCAACTTCCGTAGGAATTGTACACACGATTTTTCGTATTGTAAATAATTCGTCCGCTGGTATTATCTTCAAAAAACGGCAACGCTTTCGCCTCTTCATCAATTTTATCGGTTTGATAATAACCCACATTTTTCGCAAACAATATTCCAATATTATTTGTGGAGAATTTTGATGCCTCGGCCAATGAAATGCTCATTTCGAAACAGTACATTTTTCCTGCGGTCATTTTGATGGACTTTTTCCCCGACTCATCCGTAAAAGGAATGGTAATGTAAGATCTTTCATTGGCTGTTTTATTTTGTTTATATGTGACAATTCCTGCATACCCTAAATTTTTTTCTCCATAACGGAAAAGTTTTGCGTCATCGCCTTCAAACTTCTCCTCGCTAAATGGAAGGGGTTTTGCATACCCGTAAATATTCTGTCCAACACCAAAATCACCCTCACCCCTGAAAGCATCTGCAGGATAATTGGAAGAAGGTTTTAATCCTTTCAGCAGTCCGATTTGCCCGGCCTCGGAAACTTCTGCGTTGTTATCGTTTAATATATCGAATGTATAATTCAAAAATTTTGCGGCCTTATCGCCTTTTTTTTGTGCATTTACAGCAGAAATCGAAACCAAAACAGCACACAATAATGTGTTTCTAACGAAATTTATTCTCATAATTCTTAACGGTATTAATTAAAACTTTTACGTGCTCAACATCCACATCGGGATACACCCCGTGTCCCAAATTTACAATATGTCTCGGACTTTTAAACGAATTAAGTAAATTTTTTGTCACTCGTTCAATGGTGCTTTTTTCCGCATAGAGCATGCAAGGGTCTAAATTACCTTGCAAGGTTTTCGATTCTCCCACCAATTCTCGTGTACTTTCGATTTCCATGTTCCAATCTAAACCGATGGCGTCACAAGGAAGATCAGCCATATCTACCAGGCTCGCTTGAGCTCCTTTGGAAAAGATGGTCAAGGGAAAACCGGCTAATGCTTGTGCGATTTTTCGAATATAACGTAATCCAAACTCCTCATATGGAGCACGTCCTAAAATACCTGCCCACGAATCAAACAATTGCAATGCATCGACTCCAGCACGTTGTTGTTCTCGCATATAGGTAATGGTAAAATCGGTGATCCGCCCAAGCAAATCATGTGCCAAATCCGGGTTACTGTAGATCATTTTTTTGGCTTCAGAAAAGGTTTTTGACCCCTTACCTTCTACCATGTAACAAAAAATCGTCCATGGGGCTCCTGCAAAACCAATGAGCGGGACTCGATTTACCAGTTCTTTCTTAGTTATTTTAATAGCCTCAAAAACATACGATAGTCGATCAGAAACATCCGGATTTGTAGCTAATTTGTTCAAATCACCGGAGCTTCGAATCGTTTCAGGAAAAAGCGGGCCGCGTTGCTCGATCATTTCATATTTCAATCCCATGGCATCGGGTACAACCAGAATATCAGAAAAAAGAATGGCAGCATCCACATCGAGAATATCCACCGGCTGCATCGTGACCTCTGCCGCCAAATGAGGTGTTTCAACTAGTTCTTTGAATCCGGATAACTTAGCACGTACCGCTCGATATTCAGGCAAGATTCTTCCTGCCTGGCGCATTAACCAAACTGGATAACGAGGAATGGCCTCTCCCTTCAGCGCTTTTAAATAAAGATCATTTTCTATCATGCTCTGCAAAAGTAGTAAAAAGCTACCAAGCGATGGGCGGTAACCCCTTGGATTCCAAAAAGGCATTTGCTTTGCTAAAATGCCCACAACCTAAAAATCCGCGATAGGCAGAAAGTGGGGATGGATGAGGAGCGGTTAAAATCAAATGCTTTGAAGTATTTATAAGTGGAATTTTGCGTTGCGCATGTGTACCCCACAACATCACTACTACGTGCTGTTTTTCTTGATTTAACCGGTGGATAATATGATCTGTAAATTGTTCCCATCCGAATCCTGCATGCGATCCTGGACTTCCTTCGTTCACCGTTAATATGGTATTTAATAACAAAACCCCTTGTTTCGCCCAATCGGATAAATCGCCATGATTCGGATAGGGAATTCGCACGTCGTTGGTCAATTCGCGGAATATATTCTGTAAACTCTTGGGAAGCGGAGTTATGTGGTTCCGCACCGAGAAAGCAAGCCCATGGGCGTATCCCGCCGTAGGATATGGATCTTGGCCAATAATCACCACGCGGGTTTGCTCTGGTGTGCACTGTTCCAAAGCGTTAAAAATAAGGTGCTGCGGAGGAAATACTGGTGGATGGTTAAGATAGGCGTCTTTGATGCGCTTTTCGAGCTTTTGGTAATAGGCTTTATTGCATTCTTCCCCAATGAATTCTAGCCAAGGTATAGGAGGTAATAAACTCACAGAACCGGGATTTTCTCCTTGATAGCCGTTCTCAAAATAAGGTTCATTTCATTCACTTTAATTAGGTTTTTTCGCCTGGTTTTATCCCAACGAATCCATGTAATTAAACTATCCAAAAAGTGCAAGTAAATATTGGCAAAAATCCCGATGGATAAAAAATAAAGCACCGTAATCCCCCAATTCCATGCAGGTTCCCAAGGTAAGATACTTGGTAAAATAAAGCACCAGGGTAGATTCATTAAAGGAACTATAAAAATAGCCAATACCATTTTGGTGGACCCCCAATAAACGGGCCTTTTAAACGATTTTTCAACCCACCTTTTAATTAAATAGATCCATAATCCAGCATGCAGAAATCCCACAATAGCTACAGGAAATAAAACCATCAATTTAACGAAAATTTGCCACATTCTGGAGGAATGATGTTCTACTCGGTAGCGATCCTCTTCGTGAATTCCCAATCGAACAAGTTCTTGCTTATAGCTCGCTATATTCGATCGTATTCCTTGGAGTTCATCTAAAGATGCTTGGTTTTGATCATCAATCCATTGAGCTAGGCGCAAGGCATATAACCAACGTTTTTCGAAAGGTTCTTTCGGATTATATGAATGAGGATGGATGCCTTTTCGGGTAACCATCATAATGTCTTCATGAAAATCGGACCATTCCGGGTCTTTCACATCTGGGATGAGTGTTCGCATATCCTCATCTAACATTCGGGTAACGTCAGCTATGGTCTTAGCCGGGTTCTGGCGATAAGCTTCCTGAAAATCATTCAAACAAATCTGTTTTCCGGCATCGACCAACACTTCGCTATTTCGAACATTAAAATCCGCATAATTGATTCCTAAACCTTGAAGATAAATAGGGTGTTTCCAACCGTCAGCTTCTAGAGCAGAGAACCCAATTCTCGCAGGTCCTTTTTTAATGGGGTGAAGCCTTCGCTGAATTCGATCATCCGTAAAGCCTTCTCCAAAAATGAGGATGTTGCGCCGGCGTGCTAGAAGTCGATCTGTTTTTTCAAAAATGGCTTGATTTTTCTCAATGGTATCGATGCCATCTCTTTGACGATATATTGGAAGCATGTGCGCTGACCAAAAAATCCGTTCGGTGTACCGGTTAAAAACATCGGACCGAACCATAAAATAAACAATGGGCTTGCGCATTGAAGCTATGAGTAAAGGATCCATGAAAGACCCCTGATGATTACTCACAAAAATAGTTCTTCCAAAGGCGAAACGACTTTTATTCCTAATTATAATTTTTTTAAAATATAGGCGGAAAGAGTATTGAAAAACGATCCACAAGTAAAGATAGAACAAGCGCATGGCGCGAATTTAAGGTAAATTTGAAGTTCAATTAACATTGCCGCTTGCAAAAAATTATTCAGAGGAATTATCCTTCCATGCTTTTTTACCAATAAATTCGAACCATGAAAATTATTGGTGTTTTTTGCGGAGGTTTCTCCTCCGAGTTTGCGATTTCTTTGAAAAGTGCGGATACTATCTTAAAGAATTTCCCCGATGGATATACGCCTATTCAAATTACGGTAGCCCAACCCCCATTTACGGCTTCTTTCGAGGGAAAAACAGGAGTATTCGATTTCAACACAGCATGCGCTGTCATTGACGGTACATCCTACTCCCTTTCCGGGGCGCTCGTCTACACGCATGGAGACCCCGGAGAAAATGGCAAGCTCCAGGCCTACCTCGCGATGTTCAACATACCCTGCATCAATGCGGATACGCTTGCCTCTGCGTTGTCGTTTGATAAATGGTATTGCAATCAATTTTTAAAATCTTTCGAAATTCCCGTGGCAAAATCCATCCTTTTTACGAAAGACCATGAATTAGACGCCGCTTCGGTTCTACAAAATCTTGGCTTACCCGTTTTTGTGAAACCCACCAATTCGGGGTCCAGTTTTGGGATTTCCAAAGTGAAAGATGTGGATCAATTAGCCGAAGCCTTGGCCATCGCCTTTGAAGAAAGTGACCACGTTGTGATAGAATCTTTCCTTGATGGCATTGAGGTAACCTGTGGCGTGTATGGTTCGCATCAAGGCCTTAAAACCCTACCGCTTACAGAAATTGTATCGGAGAATGAGTACTTTGACTTCGAGGCTAAATATCAAGGTAAATCCCAAGAAATTACGCCTGCCCGAATCTCGGAAACAACGACCTTGTTGGTTCAGTCTATGGCAAAACGCATCTACTCCCTCTTGAACTTACGATCTATTGCACGCATCGACTTCATGGTGGTGAACGACGTCCCTTATTTAATCGAAGTGAATACTACCCCAGGATTTTCTACCGAGAGTATAGTTCCAAAAATGCTGCAAGTTGCAGGAATCCCAATTCGGGATTTTTGGCAGACTATTTTTGACGTTGAATTAAAGCGCAGCTAAAGCGTTCATCAAAAGCTCCATTTGTTGTTTTACATAGCTCTGGTTGCACGAATATCCACTTGAGATCAAGGCAAATACAATTTTTCTACCTGAAATGGACTCTACATATCCAGCATAGGACTTTATACCTGTCATGGTTCCGCTTTTTGCAAAAACTCTGTTTTCACCGGGTTGCCCTTTGCATAATTCTTTCAAGGTGCCCGAATTTCCGGCAACGGGCAAGGAACTTTTGAAGGTATGGAATATGTCTGAATGGAATATGTAAGTTAGAAAATCGCAGAGATGGTTAGCCGAAATACGATTTAACCGTGAAAGCCCGCTCCCGTCGTACAAACGAAGGTTTGAAGTATCCATTTTTAAGGCTAAATATTCGCGATACACTTTAATGCTGTTAGCGCTTGAACCGCATCCCGTAAGATGATAGGCTACCCCATTCAATAATCCTTCTGCGAAAAAGTTGACACTTTTTCCATTCGTCCATTGGACAATTTCCCGAACCGTTCTACCCGGTAAACTCGTTATTTTTGAAATCGCATCGTAATCCGGAATTTTTAGCGTTCGGTTTTTGATTCCAAGTACTCCTTTTGAAACGACAAATCCTTGTTCTAAGCACACTTGAGCAAGTGCATCCGCGAAATTTCGTTCAGGATTCGCCACTGAACCCCGTACCTTATAATTGGCTTGATTGACCGGAAGTTTACCTGTAGCTAGGCGTGTTTCATGATAAGCTTCGCCTTCAAGGTTCGTGTTGTCCCCTTGCACTCTGGCGCTGATAATTCGATTTTGAAGCACTAAGGCATTTTGTTTGGGATAGGTGCTGAGGAATTTAGCCTTACTTCCTGACCTACCTGTAGAAAAGAAATAATTGACGGAATTGTCGTAAAAATTGACCCCTGACGGAAAGGCTCCGTAATAATTACCTGCATCCCAAGATGACCATCCTTGAGGAGTTTCGGCGTAGCCAAATGCCGAACCATCAATCCAGATATAGCCGTTAACCTGTTTTATCCCATGCTCTTTGAGTGCATCAATCAATGCCTCCAAGGCATGCGTTTCTTGTCCTTCTTGATTAAAAAACCTACTTCCGAAGGATACGTCTCCAAGACCTCGAACCCAAATATTCCCTTTGAGAATACTGTCTTTAACTATCCCCTCTTTATACAACTCGGTTTTAAAGCGAAATTCTGCCCCCAATACTTCCAAGGCTAAGGCCGTTGAAAAAATTTTCGTAGTAGATGCCGTAATCAACGGAAGATCGCTTTGAAAATTAAAAAGGGTGTCGCCGGATACAAGGTCTAGTGCGAGCAAGCTATTGTTGGCTTTAGCAATAGCGGAATCCTTCACAAAATTATTGAATACTTCGACTAACGACTGTCCATGCACTTGTTGGTAGAGTGTTACAACGAACATAAAAACGTAACTTCGTAGAGGAACCATCGTAGGGAGAAAAATACGCAATAATAATCAATCGTTTGACCAATCCTATATTTGTTTTGAACACGGCATGATGAATCAAGAACCCAGCAAGCCCATTCGGGTCTTACGAATTCTCAATCGATTCAATGTAGGAGGTCCTATTTGGAATGTTGCCTTCCTTACGAAATATTTACCCGAATCCTATGAAACCCTTTTAATTGGTGGAAAAGCTACCGAATCCGAAGCTGACGCCCAAGAAATACTCAACAAATTAGCTATCAATTTTCGAATCATACCATCCCTCTCCCGTGAAATTAACTTGTATAACGACTGTAAATCGTTGATTGCAATCTTGCGAATAATTCGGGAATACAAACCGCACATTATTCACACACACGCTTCGAAAGCAGGTTTCCTGGGACGCTTAGCGGCAAGTATTGCAGGGGTTCCAATCCTTGTTCACACCTATCATGGCCATGTGTTCGAAGGATATTTTAGTCGAAGAAAATCGAGTTTCATTCAACAGGTGGAGCGATTTCTCGCCCGAAAAACCACCGCTATCGTCGCCATATCTGTTACCCAAAAAACCGAGTTAACGGAAAAATACCGAATCTGCTCAACGGAAAAAACCCACATCATTCCGCTGGGCTTTGATCTTCGTCCCTTCAATCCAAGTGCTGAGAAACGCCGGGTAGCCCGCGAAAAATACGGACTAAATTCCAACACTGTGGCGGTAGGGATTGTCGGACGCCTTACCGCAATAAAAAACCATGACCTTTTCCTGGAAGCCGCCGCTATACTTATTAACAATAGCAGTGTTGACTGTCAATTTTACATCGTGGGTGATGGAGAACGACGGGAAGAATTACAAGCCAAAGTCGAAGAAATGGGATTACTGTTACGGGTACAATTCACCTCATGGATTTATGAAATGGAGACTTTTTATCCGGCGATAGACTTGATCTGTCTGACGTCGTTGAATGAAGGAACACCTGTAAGCTTGATTGAAGCACAATCTGCAGGAATTCCTGTTATCAGTACAAAGGTTGGTGGCGTTGAAAATACCATGAAAGAGGGAGTTACAGGATTGCTTCTCGAATCCTTTAACGCGAAAGAATTGGCGAATAAAATTGAAGGGTTAGCCATTGATGTGGGGCTTCGAAATCAAATGTCAAAAAATGCGCTTACTTTTGCAACGGAACATTTCTCATACCAACGCCTGGTGGCTGATGTGGAGCAATTGTACGAAAAACTGTTGAAAAATGCATAAATGGAATTTCATAGGATTGTTGTTACTCTTGGGGTTATCTTCCGCTTGTAAAACCCTTAATTCCAACCGAATTCTATTTTACAAAGCAGGAAGTCCTTTAACCTTGGACAGTCTACCGAAGAATACCGGATATTCACGGATCATTCCGGGAGATGTGTTATCCGTAGTGTATTACCCGAACCAAGGAGAATCCAAACTGATTGGAAAAACGGAAGCTGCTACTTCAGTTTCGCGTGAACTTGAAACATATTTAGTCGACCAAGAGGGCGCCATTCGGTTACCCATGATTGGCAAAATAACCGTTCAAGGAAAAACCGTTGAAGAGGTTAGAAATCTATTGACTGAAAAACTTTCAGCGTATGTTAAGGAACCTTACGTAGAAGTGCGCTTAACCAACGAGCGTGTAATGCTTTTTCCGGGAAAAGGGGAAGGTAAAGTGATTCAAATCAATAATCAAAACACCAGTCTTTTGGAAGTAATTGCGCTGGGTGGTGGCTTGACCACGAATACAAAGTCCACCGAGATACATTTAATTCGAAAAGAGGCCAACGGGTCAAAAACCTATCGATTCGATATTTCCGAATTGCAAAACCTAAAAGCAGCAGGCGTATACGTTCGAAATCATGATATCATTGTTGTAAATTATTATCCGCGAAAATTACAAGGTGCCTTAAAAGAAATTAACCCTTGGTTGAATTTAACCACCACCAGCTTTGCAATTATCTCTATCATTCTTCGATTCAAGCCATGAGTAAGTCTGCCTTGGGAATTAACGACTCCTTCAACCCCCTTATCCTGCGCAATATATTGGCGAAACATTGGTATAAACCCTTGCTTTTGTTTGTTTTTATTTTCTCAGGAGTCTACTTGTATCTCAGGTATACGAAACCTGTTTATGAGTCACAGGCCGTTTTGCAAATTATTCAAGAAAATAAAACCCAGCAAATTTTAGGCGAAGGATCTGTCATGAATACGCAGCGAAGTCTTTCGGAAGAAGTAGAATTATTGAGATCTCCTATTTTATTCACCAATGCGGTGAACTCTTTGGGGATCAATTCTATGGTCTATAACGATGGGAAGTTATTAACGGAGAACTTGTATGGATTGACTCCGTTTTCAATCATTACGCAACAATTACTTGACTCAGCAATATGTGGTACAAATATTTATATTGAACCTACAGATGGTACAGGTT
>Ga0214923_10007452_pt1 | contig 11931 bp, 10 predicted proteins | sample LL1510_MetaG_FD_177993 | JGI IMG/M metagenome (GOLD analysis project Ga0214923, IMG submission 177993) | Freshwater microbial communities from Lake Lanier, Atlanta, Georgia, United States - LL-1510 | ecosystem: Environmental > Aquatic > Freshwater > Lake | place: USA: Georgia | collected... | reverse complement strand
TATGTGATTTCACAAAAAATTGAAATCGCAAATGTCCTTTTTCTATTATGCGGGTTGTTTTAAAATGAGTATGCTAAAGAAGCCAAACTCAGAGTTTAACTACCTCCCACACCAGGTCACGGGGATTGAGTGGATGATGATGCGTGAGGCCCCTGACGCTGAAGGCTGCTGTGGTGGAATCTTGGCAGATGACATGGGCTTGGGTAAGACTTGGCAGACGATCGGTCTCATCAAGAACAACATTGTCTCAAAGACCTTGCTTGTGACCCCACCTGTTTTGACGGCGCAGTGGGTTAGCGCCCTTAACAGTTCTGATGTGAGTTGCGCACAGTTGAAGAAGGGTGTGTGGTCTGATTCTAGGGCCAATGTCTGTCTCATTACATACGACAAGATCTGGCGCAACCTTTCCTACATCAACCAGACCACTTGGGACCGTGTCATTTTGGATGAGGGTCACTATATCCGCAACGGCCACAAGACACGCCGTTTCATGGGCATCAACAGCATCCCTGCTAGTCGCAAGTGGGTTCTGAGTGGCACCCCTGTTCAAAATGGGACAAAGGACTTCAAGAATCTGGCCTCTTGGCTAGGTTGCTCTGTGGTTCGTGGCGGTCTTACCGACCTGGCAAAGAGCATTGTCTTGCGCCGTTCCATTACTATTCTTGCCGACAAGATGCCTGTTGCCCCTGTTCATGTGCGCAACAACGTGGATATTGAGTGTGAATCGGAGCGGGACATGTTTCACGCCCTGATTGGTCGCCTGGAAAACGCCCTGGAGAACAACTTCCCTAGCAGTTGTATCCTGGAACTCTATTTGCGTGTCCAGATGTTCATCAGCCATCCCCAGATCTACATCGACGCAATGAAGCGCAAGTACGGCGACTCCTACATGTCCAAGGTCTGGACCAAAGGCAGTTCCAAGATGGCGGCGTTTGGCAAGTTACTTGACGGCGACTCTAGCGCACCCACACTGGTGTTTTGCCATTTCCGCAAGGAGATGGAACTTGTGAAGGAACAGGCGGAAACCCGTGGCTACAACACCTTCTTTGTGCGTGGTGGTGAGTCTGAGTCGTCACGAAAGTTCAACATTGAGAAGAGCAAGACCCTGGTGGCGGAGGGAAAGCCCGTTTTGCTCATCTGCCAAATCATTGCCGGTAACTGCGGTCTCAACCTTCAGCACCTGACCCGTGTCATCTTCTACACCCAACACTGGAACCCTGCCGTTATGGATCAGGCCATGACCCGCTCCTATCGCTATGGCCAGACCAAGAATGTCTCCGTATACCACTTGCTTTATGGTGCACAGGAAATGTTAAACATTGACCGCCTGATGCTTGGCAAACATGCTGAGAAGCGATGCGCAGCAATGAGCATCATGGCGGAGTTGGAGTTTGCCTACCATCCCGATTTTGATACAGATTCCAAATAAAACAGAAAAAAAACACAATAAATATTTTTATGTTATTGTAAGTTTGTAAATGTAAATATGGATCCCTTTTTCAATATAAAGATACGTCATTCCAGTTTGTGTATTTTCCGGAACATCTATATCCTTATAGGCATTATAAAATTCGTTACACTCCTCATCAAGAAACTCCTTGTGTTTGTTTATTGCGGCTTCTTTTGCCTTGGCATATGTACTGTATGCCACTGGATATGAATCCCCATTTTCTATAACAACATAAACTGACATTGTGGTGTTTTTGGTATGTGTTTTTTTGATGTATGATTTCAATTTTTTGTTGAGAAAACAAAACCACAATCCAGATTTATTTATATTAAAAGTAAAAATAGTATAAAGAATCTATTTGTATTATAGTATTAGCAATGAGTAAAGAGAGCAATGACGCAAAAATGTGTCCGTGGTGTGAACGATGGAACCTCAAGGACGATGCCTGTAATTATATTTTTGCGTGTGGTCTTGATACTAAGTATGGTTTTGTAAAGGGTGCCGGTTGTGGTAAGTCGTGGTGCTGGGGCTGTGGGAAAAAGTTTTGTGGCCAGTACTACAATCCAGATACTGGAATAAAATTAAATGGTGCTAAAGATAATCACAATGAATCGTGTTGTACTTTTGAACCCGGATTTTTAAAAGAGGATTATTGTGGCGGTGGCTGTAGTTCACACTGTGGAAAGCGTTGGTAATTTCCAACACAAATAAATAATATCAAGCGACGATAAAACATGTTTTTTTTCAGTATCTGCGTCAATACAATGTATTATTTGCCTTGCTTTAACCATTGGCGTGTTAAATGAATTTGGTGCCAATAAATCCACAGTGAAGCCGGTTTCTATTAAACGGTCTATAAAATCCAGACCATAGTATCGTACATGGTCCTTATCACCAAAATGTTTAAGACGGTCTTCTGGCTCAATAATAGTTGGGTCTTCGTAGGTTTTTTCCAAGGTGAATTTTTGAGGAACCAGTATAATGGCCAGACCATTTAGATTTAATATACGATATATTTCACTTAATGCTTTTTTATCATCAACAATATGCTCCAATACATGACTGGCATAGACAATATCTATATTTTTTATAGTTTGTGGTATTCGTGTTATATCAATATTTAAGATGCCCCGTTTGGTCGGATCTAAATCACAACAACGATACGATCCAGGCGGTTTGCTTAATGTTTTGAACATCTTTTCTATACAATCGTCCCGTGCTATATGTAAAATATTAGGTGTTGGGACGATTCGGCTTTTAATATGATTATTCCAAGCCAGATATACAAATCGTTGTCGTTCAAGTGATTTACAAGAGGGACATTGGACTTGCTGATTTCTAAAAGAGGGCATTTTGAATTCCCCATTGAATCCACACACTGAACAGTGTGGAGCCGATGGATTTGGTTTAGTATTGATTAAAGGTTTTTGTCCAATTTTAAAAATACGGGGTTTCATCTATACTAAAATTGTGATTAAATCCTTATGTCTATATAAGGGATGATAAATAGGAATTCGTGGAATTTATATATTTTATGCTATTTTATAGTTCTTACACCTATATATCTTGTTTGGTCTATGTTTCCCGAAATTATGTCTAATTCTCCGGAAAAAATACAACAACAAGTGATGAAAGTAAGTTTGATTGGCGCTTTACCGTTTCTGTTTATTTTGATTCTGTGGATAAGCAAGTAAAATTTTCATTCTTATTTTATTTTTAAAATCAGATGCCTTGTGCCTGTAAAAATCCCCCGTTAAATGTTCCAGACGGAACAGAATGGGGTCCAGTTTATTGGAGTTTACTACATGTTTTGGCAGAAAGAGCAGGGGGTGTAGGAATGGTTGGAATTAGACCCGATGAAAAACGGGCATGGAATAAAATAGTTGCCGAATTGCCCAAATCGCTACCTTGCGAAGATTGTCGCAAACATCTTGCTGCGTATTTACTTAAAAATCCTTTTAATATCCCCGACAACTATTCACATATAAAACTCTATATAAAAACCTGGTTCTACAATCTTCACGAAGACGTAAATAAGCGATTGAATAAACCCAGTTTTAAATTTAGCGACTTGGACCAATATAAATTAATCAATTTGCGTGTTATATTACCCACACTTGAAATAATTATGAAAAGGGCCATTGAATCAACTGCCATTGGTATATTACAATGGAACACCATACATAAACAGTTTGTTATCTTAAAGAGTATGTATTTTTAGTTTGGTTTGAAGTGGTTATAAGGGTCTAAAGTTAAAATATGTATAATAGTCACAATGATTCACCGTCGTTATTTTACAAGTATTAAACAAGCGCTTCCTTATTTGGAACTGGATAGTCCAGTTGATAAAGAGATTAATTGTGAAGATGGATTAATTACGTGTCTGAAATTTTTTGATAATAGCAGAACCTACCATAAATTCCACAATAAAGAACGCATCATTTATTTTGTTGGTTATGCAGTGCGCCAAAACAACGGTCATCCAGTTTCAAATCACATTTTTTACAATCAACATATGTTTTTGAAAAGTTGGAAATTACAAATTCGTATTCCTGTTATAAAAGAGTTAAAAACGGGAGAAATAGTTTTATTGGGATACTATAAAATAGACGATTATGAAAAACGGGTAAGCAATGAAGGGTTTTCATATTTTGTTTTCAAACTTATGCGTACTTAAGAATTTGTTGGATTAGTGTATATAGTATGTTAAATGATATATTAGTTTCACTAATATCTGGTAAATGTGGTGTTGAAATTGGCGGTCCTTCTGGAACTGGGCCGACAATTTATGACCATTCCAAATCCATGGATAATGTAATTTTTTCACCCAATACTGTGTGGTCTTCCCATACTGAGACATATAATTATTATTCTGGAAAAACCGGTAAAGTGTTCATTAATGACGCAACCAATATTTCACTTGTTTCCAACGACGCATACGATTTCTTATTTGCTTCGCACTGTTTGGAACACATTGCCAATCCACTGAAAGCATTATATGAATGGTTGCGTATTGTAAAAACAGATGGGCATATTATTTTGATATTGCCTGAAAAGTCGTGTTGTTTTGATCATAAGCGAACTGTAACATCCTTTGGAACTTTATTGAGCCAGTATGAAAAAAATGTTGGTGAAGATGATTTATCTACATTGGCCGAAATTTTGCGTAATCACGATTTGTCTATGGACCCTGCAGCCGGAAATTTTGAACAATTTACAAGAAGATCCTTGGATAATTTTAATAATCGGTGCCTACATCACTATGTATATAGTCCGGAATTACTTGGCGAAATATGTAATTATTTAAAATGTGAATTTGTCTATAGTGAAACACGTGGTCTTGATATATGGTTCATAATGAAAAAACAGACTTGATAAAAATTGAATGCCTGATGTATTTTTTCCGGTTTTAATAAAAATGGAAAAGATGCGTGTTCGTAGTATATTATCCAAGATGTCGTCTTTGGCACGGGCTGAGTTAAAGAAACTTTTGCCAGCCAAGTTAAAGGCTCCAGTGACGGACCCTATACGCTATCCTAATGCGCTTTTAACGGCTTTGCCAAAGGGCGAATCTTATTCGTTGTTGGGCTGGATTGCCGAAGAGTTGTTGCGATTAAATGTTGAGGTTATTAATATGGATGCTTTAATTGTTGCTACTAAAAAGTGGTATCCTGAAATTAGTGAGTTGGCGATTGGTAAAATTGTGGGTTCAAAAACCACTCAACCATTTCTAGACCATATTATTTCTACACGACAAAAACTGGATGCTGTGGCAGTTGGATCTTTGCGGTTTGAAGAGACGGTTGGTGTTGGTCAGGTTGAAGGCCATCCTGATGCACGTACCGATACCCAGATATTTGAGGTGAAAATGACTGGTATGTTACAAGAGAACTGGCAGGAGTTCTTATATCAAGTGTTTGCCTATGCTGCTCTTACGCCCAATACTGTAACTGACATATATTTGGTTTTACCTATGCAAGAATTGGTTTGGCACCACGATGTAAGGAATTGGACTGGGCGCAAGGCATATGCCGACCTTTTAAATACAACAGTCAGTACTTTGCTTTCAAATGGACAAAGCGATGCAATTTGGGGCCAGGCTCTAAGAGAAACGTGTCATATTGGCTGTCATATACGCAAAGAAAAGTCTCTGGTCGATACTGTGCGTGGTTTGGGCGATTATTCTAAGCCGTACCAGATTTTCTTGTGCGGTCCGCAAAATTCTAAACTGCATATTGGCGACGATGAGTTGGCTCAAACGGCACATGCCGTTTTGGAAACGGGTGCCAAGATATATGTTCATAGTCAATATATTATTAACTTATGTCAGCCTCCTAATCTAAATGAGGGATTTCATACTAAACTGCTTATTAAAAATCTCCAATATGCAGTAGTTGCCGGATTCAAAGGCGTGGTGGTTCATGTTGGAAAATCCACCGATAAACCATTGGGTGAAGCCATTGAAAATATGCGACAAAATCTACTGTTAGCAATGGACCATGCCACGCCCGAATGTCCCATATTGTTGGAAACACCGGCTGGACAAGGAACAGAAACACTGTGTGGCTATAGGGAGTTTGTAGAGTTTGCTTTGAAGTTTGCGGATCCACGCTTAAGGGTCTGTGTTGATACATGCCATGTATTTGCGTGTGGAGCGTCAAGGGGGCCGTTGCCCTATTTAGAAAGACTTACCACATATAACAGGAACTTACTAAAACTGGTACATTACAATGATTCGGCGTGTCCATATGGGTCATGTTTGGACAGACATGCCTTCATGGGTACTGGGCATATAGGAGTGGAAACAATGACAAAAATTGCCACACTTTGTCATAAACATTCTGTACCTATGGTGATTGAATAATTACAAATAGACAAACCAATTCTTAGGGTAGGATTTATTTGGAATAAATAACAATTTAACTTGTTCGCCCTGATTAAGAATTTTTAACGGTTTTGAATTTGGGGAAAAAAAATAATCAGACGTGGTTATTGCTATTTTTCCATATTCTGGATTTGGGTCAGAGGAGTTGTTCTTTATACATATTGTATTTGGAACATTCTTGGGCAAAAATTTGTTATTACATTTAAAAATATCATCGCAAATAAGCGGAAAAGGTTTTGAAAATCCAGAAACATCAATACTCAAATATCCAGGAACTTTGAAAAAACCCGATAAATCTGGGTAAATAGTCGGAAAACGAATATTTTCTGCTTTGTTATTTATAATGATAAAAGGTTTTGTATTTTTATTAGATGTACACCCATACATATCTATATTCCACGGGGTCTTGGGGCTGTGAATATTGTTCATTTGATTAAAATTATTATTTATTATTTCGTATTCATTTAGAAATCCATTTGTTATTTCCCATTTCCAATATGGTTTTTTGCTGTTTGTAAAATATGTGAAAGTAATTAGGTCCTCTTTATTTTTATAATATACTCTTAAAAGCAATTTATACACACCGTCAGATTCGTTTACCCATTTTATATTATTAATTCTTATTTGTGTGTTTTCATCAGTTGAATTTTGTACAATTTGCTGATTACTTATATCTAAATATAAATATTTATTTGGCGGATCAAATAACCGAACTGGTAATTCGTGTTGTTTATTTAAATATAGAACACCATCATTGTCAAAATAAGAGGGAAACTTGGAATAATCAGAATATCTTATTTTAATATCCTTAACTATGCTTGTCCAATTAATATCCGGTTTTTCTTGTTGAGTAATATGGATAGATGTATTCCAACTTTGTTGATCTTTATTTAATTTTAAAAAGACGGTACATCCAGACCCCAAATTCATTATTATTTGTAAAATATAATCAGCATCGCCGTTTGTTAAAATTGTACAGACCTCTTGAATTTGTAAAGTGCGGTCTTCAATACCAATATGAGTTACGCATAACTTTTCAAAATTAAAATACATTGGCTTGCCGGGTATTAATGATACTTTGGTGGATGTGGCTAAACATAATGGATGGTCGCCAGAAGGGTCAGTATAAATGAGAAATGGCGGGTTAATAGGTGTATAAATATAAGGATTTTCTTCCGTATAAGGATCGTTAGTACCTTCTCCATATAGAATCTTTATTTTATTAGTCGTGTAATAATCAGAGTCATCTGTATTTATTTTATTAATAGTCATGGTATGAACATTTTCATTTATATATATTTCTTTCTGTACTTTGCTAATATATTCAGTTAAATGAGTATATTGCGATTTTGACATCTATATTAATACTTTATAAAATAATATTTATGTAGATCTAATGGGTAATCTGGATTGTCTTTTATTTGTCTAATTTTTACAAGATTATAATTATAAAATATTTTTACTGTTTTAGTTGGGAAAACAATCCAGATTACTATTGTATGCGATTTTTTACCCTGGTCCAAATAAGGATTTTGTAAGAATATGTAGTTCTCTTTTACAAATAAATAATGAAAAATTATGAGGTAATCTGGATTGTTTTTACTATTTTACATATTATTTTCAGTAATAATATGTACAATTTTGTAAAATATTTTTACTGTTTTACTTAGGAAAACAAGCCCAAAATACCCTTATAGACGAAATATGTTAACCAATTTTTGAAGAAATTATTTGAGTAAGAACCTTCTATAGGTTATGAAAAATCTTGCCGTTTGAGCGCAATGGGTATGTTAATATTGTTTTATTATATAAAACAATATAAAATATGTATTTTTAACCTTTATTTATAGTATTTGTTTAACTACCCAGGAAACCGCCAACACCCGCAATAAACTTATAAGTCTCACCAGCCTCCAATGTGAAACTACCGGCACTGGAAGTCACTGTTATCCTACCCCAGGTAATATATTGATCATCGGGTACAGTTCGGTTAGATACAACTACTACTGGGTTTTTGGTAGTGAGAAGGTCATTGACTATCGCAAAAGTAGCTGGTTGGGCGTCGGCAGTCGCAGTACCAGTTACTGTCAGTTTGAAAACATACACTTGCTTATCAGTCAGGTCGGAAAGGGCAGGAAGTTCGTTTGCTCCGTTCCCCCTGTTAGCTACCATGGGGGCACCAGCAGCCCCAGACAGATCAATGGCTATAGGCACACCACCCAGGTTGGCAATGGCAGTAGATAAAGAGTTCACGTCACTGGACTCCATAGAGGACAGACTAGAAATCGCCACAGACAGTGAATTCACATCACTGGACTCCATAGAGGACAGGGCGGAAATGGCGGCGGACAATGAGTTCACGTCACTGGACTCCATAGAGGACAGAGCGGAAATGGCAGCGGACAGAGAGCTGACATCGCTGGACTCCATAGAAGACAAAGATGAAATGGCGACGGAAAGGGAGTTCACGTCACTGGACTCCATAGTGGACAGGGAGGAAATGGCGACGGAAAGGGAGTTCACGTCACTGGACTCCATAGAGGAAAGGGCTGAAATGTGATCGACGATCCAAGTTAGAGTAGTACGCTGCGCCATATTCTTTTATGTTTTATCATGACATTTTTTTTCGGCAAAATGATCAAATTAGCCGATTCCAAAATTAAATTTATCTATAGTGTCGAAAAATTGTAAAATCATATTTTCACATGTCATGGTCACCACATTTAAAATGCCGGGAGGATTTACGGTATTAATATTTATTGTTAAAAAAGGCCAATCGGGATAACCTGTTAAATTTTGAATATACCAAACTTGGTAAGGTTTAAAAAATGGCAGTAATAAAGATGTTGGTTCTGTAAGTTCCACTCTTAACCGTGAAAACGGTCGTTCTCTTAGATATTTTACTGCACAATCAACTTGTGCCGGGAGAATGAACACTGGACTTAAAGGAGGAGAATTATTATCTATTTGTGATAAAACAATTCCAGAGTATCGTGGGACGATTTTATACCAGTTTTGTGCACTAATTAAATTAGTGTGTAAATTAGAGGTCCATACTATACCATCATTACTTGTAATCATACTTGTATTTGATATGCTTTGACCGATTGCCAACCAGTTTGCTCCATTCCAGTTGAGTGATTTTATTGTTAGCATCATATTTTGTATAAGGGGATCCATATAGCAGTTTCTCCATGTTTTTGCGTCTATACTATAATAGAACAATGGACCGGTATTACATATTCCGCCAGTTATCCATAGTGTACCGTTCCACGCAACCGTATTAAGGACCACGTTTGTTAGCGTACCTGTTAAAGATGCCGGTATCCAGTCTATTCCGTTTTTACTATACATTATATAGGGGGAAGAACCAGTAACTGGGGTGCCGGCCATTATCCAGAGGCTACCGTTATAGGCAATCGCATTGGCATTTAATGGGGAATTATTATTTATTATCCAGTAAGTACTATCGTAACTATATACAGTTAGGCCTTGTCCTACTGCTACCCACATTGTTTGACTAGAAGCAATGGCATTTAGTTGTAATGAGCCAATATTTTGTATTGTTGGCCACTCTATACCATCGTTACTTGTTGCTATTATATTACTGTATCCAATTGCAACCCAAATTTCATCTTTATAAGATATGTCGGTCCAACCACTTGTGATAAGTTGGCTGGTTCCTGCGCCCAATTGTGATGAACCGGTTGATGTACCGTATGTGGTTGTTGCACATGTTCCTGTATTAATAATATAAGTGGATCCTGTACTTACACCAGTACCTGTGCTTGTATATGTGGCAGCAAGACCTGTACACAGTGTCCAGGCTATTCCATCATAACTGTATGCCAACGTTGAACCACCTGCTATCCACATAAAACCATTGTATTCCAGTGTTTGGAAAGTGCCGATTGGATTTAGATTATTAAACCATTTTACTCCGTCATAACTATAAGATATTTGATTTGAACCAACCATTAGAGAAAAATTATCTGTTACAGATTTTATTGGACAAGTACCTATAATATCCATCAATGGCGGTTGTGTTGATAATACATAATTATAGGTTGTTGGATTAGCAATTATAGAAGTTGATAAATACCAATCGTAACCGTTAAAACTACAGTATATGTTTGTTTGTGTTATTGCGACCCATCGTAGTCCGTTCCAACATATAGATTTAATATTTGTTGTACTCATATCTATTACATTTGTTGTTTGGGCTGTATTTGTTACGCCGTCTATTGTTATAGAGGCACCTGGGCTCAATGGTTGCCAGTTTTGTCCAGTATTGTCACTTATTGCTATTCCGTTTGCTCCACCCGCTAACCAAATTGTGCCGTTTGAAAACAATGTTTGACAGTCAAATGTATATTTTGGAGACCAATTTATTCCGTCTATGCTTGAAAATATTTTGCCAGTTGTTGATGTTTGACAACCGGCAAGCCATATTGATGAATTACATGCTATTGTTGAACAACTGGTGACATTTGCAATTGTGTAGGCTGTCCATTGATTTCCGTCTAAACTATATGCGACTATACCGTATTGTCCAGTATCGTAATAACCAAATGTGTTCCACATATAACCGTTATATGCTATTGTTTGCCAATTACATTTTGTCGTGTCTACTGATGGAGAAAGGGGGAATTTTGGTGTGGAACTTTTTGACCATTTAATACCGTCGGCGCTGGTAGCCATAAATGTTTTTCCTAAGGCAACCCACTGGTATGAACCCCAGATAAGAGAGTTACAGTTTTCTAATGAAAAGAGGGATTTTGCGTTTGTTGAATAAATCCATTGGAAGCCATCTGGACTGTAACCGATTCCTTGACCCGCACAGGCCATTAACCATATTGTATCATTTCTTGCTATAATTTTACAACTAATGTCCGATGAATTAGCAGGTGTATTTATTTGTTTTGATTCCCATTCTGTGCCATTGTATGAATAACCTATATAAGCAGTATTACCGGTGTTTTCTCCTATTATTATTGTGAAATTGCCTGCACTTGGACCTGCTGGACCGGTTGGCCCAGTTGCACCTGTTTGACCTGTAGCGCCTGTTTCTCCTGTAGCGCCAGTTGCTCCTGTAGCGCCAGTTGCTCCTGTAGCGCCAGTTGCTCCTGTAGCGCCTGTTTCTCCTGTAGCGCCTGTTTCTCCTGTAGCGCCTGTAGCGCCTGTAGCGCCTGTTTCTCCTGTAGCGCCAGTTGCTCCAGTTTGACCGGTAGCGCCTGTTTGACCGGTAGCGCCTGTTGCCCCTGTAGCACCTGTAGCACCTGTAGCACCTGTAGCACCTGTAGCACCTGTAGCACCTGTAGCACCTGTAGCACCTGTAGCACCTGTTTCTCCAGTAGCCCCTGTTTGACCAGTAGCACCTGTTGCCCCTGTTTGACCAGTAGCCCCTGTTGCCCCTGTTGCCCCTGTTTGACCAGTAGCACCTGTAGCACCAGTTTCTCCAGTAGCACCAGTTTGACCAGTAGCCCCTGTTGCTCCAGTTTGACCAGTAGCGCCTGTAGCACCAGTTTGACCAGTAGCACCTGTAGCGCCTGTAGCGCCTGTTTCTCCAGTAGCACCAGTTTCTCCAGTAGCACCT
>Ga0214923_10007450_pt1 | contig 11932 bp, 13 predicted proteins | sample LL1510_MetaG_FD_177993 | JGI IMG/M metagenome (GOLD analysis project Ga0214923, IMG submission 177993) | Freshwater microbial communities from Lake Lanier, Atlanta, Georgia, United States - LL-1510 | ecosystem: Environmental > Aquatic > Freshwater > Lake | place: USA: Georgia | collected... | reverse complement strand
CCCAAAATATCACGATCGACACCACGCGGATCGGTTTCCGATACAAGGGCCAATCTTTCGAAATTATTGACGCTCCAGGCCACCGTGAATTTATTAAGAATATGGTCACGGGTGCTGCGGCTGCAGAGGAAGCCATTCTGCTGATCGATGCACACGAAGGATTGAAAGAGCAGACAAGAAGACATGGTCTTCTTCTCTCTCTTTTGGGGGTCTCTCGCGTGATCGTAGCCGTAAACAAGATGGATTTGGTGGGATGGAAGGAGGAGCGCTTCCGTTTCTTAGAAAAAGAGATTCGAGAGTATTTGGGGGGACTGAAAATAATTCCGAGGGAGGTCATCCCAATTTCGGCACGGGAGGGGGCCACTGTGATGCGTAGGGACGAAAAGCATCTGTCATGGTGGAAAGGACCGACACTCCTTGAAGCCCTTTTAGCAGGAGCTGGAAAAGTGCAGTCCAAGAGTGAGGGACCCTTGCGCTTTAGCATTCAGGACGTTTATCGCTTTGATTCACGCAGGGTAATTGCAGGGAAACTTGAAAGTGGAAGGATTCGCGTCGGGGATCCTGTGGTGTTTTTTCCAGACAGAAAAACGAGTAAAATTAAAACGATCGAATCATGGGGCGAGGAGACGCCATTACATGAGATTGGGCCTGGTCAAAGCGTAGCTGTAACTCTCGAGGAGCAGATCTTTGTAGAGAGAGGACATGTAGGGGCTCTTTCCGATCAGCCTCCCGTTGAGTCCAGGGAGGTTCGCGCAAGAATCTTCTGGCTGGATCCCGAGCCTTTGCGTTTGCAGGCACCCGTAACATTACGCCTAGGAACACAATCCGTTGAGGCGCGATTGGTTGCGATTGATCGAGTTGTGGATGCGGAGAAGTTGGAGGCGGCGAGTGAAGCCCGGGAGGAGGTGGGGAGATTTGAAGTGGCCGAGGTTAGAATACGCTGCCGCCGACCTTTGGTGTATGACTCTCATGAAAAGGTTTCATCAACAGGTAGATTCGCACTTCAACGAGGATCACGGATTGGCGGTGGCGGGATCATTACGTTTGCGGAGTACCCGACGTCGCTTGCTAAGGCGGTGACTGGAGAGCATTTGACGTGGACAGAGGGCCGAGTTTCTCAGGAGGCACGGGCAAGTCATTTTGGACATGAGGGGGCCGTTATCTGGCTCACTGGACTATCGGGCTCGGGTAAGTCGACCATTGCGGTGGCATTGGAAAGTCTTTTGTTCAGGCGCGGAATTGGGACCATGATTCTGGACGGGGACAATCTTCGGCACGGCCTGTGTGCTGACTTAGGGTTCAGCATGAGCGACCGGGCTGAAAATATTCGAAGGGCAGGCGAAGTTGCGAAACTCATGGCAGAATCTGGACTGGTTGTGATTAGTTCGCTGATCTCACCGTTAAGAAAAGAGCGTGATGCGGTGCGCGCCTCCTGTCATACAGCAGGCCTAAACTTTTCTGAGATCTATATCAACGCCTCAATTGCAGAATGCGAAAAAAGAGATCCTCGCGGGCTTTATCAGAAAGCGCGCAAAGGTGAAATCAAGGGATTCACGGGAATTGATTCCCCCTATGAGGAGCCTGCGAATCCTGACCTTATTCTAGAAACGGGAAAAGAGAAGGTGGAGGATTCAGTAGCTGTACTTCTCAAGCATGTGCTTGGGCTCGTGCAGTTAAAGGATCTTGATCACGAGGGAGGGGCTGGACCTGGCGGACAGATTTAACTTCTGACCCGTGGTATCAACTGCCACTGCCCATCACTCCAAATTGCGGTTCCGGTACTGGCGCGTTGTAAACGATCGCTTAGAGCAGCTGCCCAAGGAGAGTTTGGAATCGGGTCGATTAGAATTGCGGAAGAGGCTCGCTGGTCAGCACTCCGCAAAGTGCGATATAAATTCTTCGCAGCTGTAGAGCCCTGCTGATCATTTGTCAGAACGTGGATATTCGGCTTTTGTTCATTAGAGTGATCTGCGTATGTGATGAACTCAAATGAGCCTGAGAACGCTTTGATAGGGGAGCTGCAAAGATAGAGTGGGGTCATTGGAGAGTAGTGGTGGTCAATCATTCCTGGAGCGGGAGAGGGAGATTGAACATTCCCAGATGAGTTGCAAATGGGGATATCCATTTTAAGAAATGAGGAGAGGGTTTGGGAGTCAATCGATCCGGGGCGAAGAATTACGGGTTTCGATTCAGACAAAGACAGGACGGTTGACTCAATTCCGTTCGTGCACGGTCCTCCATCTAAAATAAGCGGGATTTTACCCTCTAACTCCGCAAGAACAGCGGATGAATCTGTCGGACTTATTCTTCCAAATCGATTCGCGCTGGGGGCAGCTAAAGGCTGACCCAAATGTTTTAATAGGAGCGATGCCGAGGGGTCTGAAGGACAGCGGACGGCGACTGTTTCCAATCCTGAGGTCACCTCAGTAGGAACGCGGGGGCCTTTTGGTAGAATGAGTGTTAATGGTCCTGGCCAAAATCTTTGAGTAACGGATTGAGCTATCTTTGGGATAGGGCTTGCAAGAATTCCGTCTGAAACAGCTTGAACGAGATCGGAGGAGGAGAGATGAAGAATCAAGGGGTCAGTGGAGGGGCGACCTTTTGCCTCGAAGATTTTAAGAACCGCAGCGGAACTGAGGCCTAATCCACCCAGTCCGTAAACGGTTTCAGTGGGGAAAGCGACTAAGTCCCCAGCTAAAAGAATCTGGCAGGCCTCTTGGATGGAGGATTTGGATACGGGAAGGATTCGTGTTCGCACGAGATCATCCTAGAAGAAATTCTGTATGGAGGAAAGAGGAGTACGTTTTTCTCGACTTTGCCCCAGTCTGGATTGCACGCTGGGTATGTGAAATTATCTCCACAAATTTGGCAGGCGGTTGTACGGGAGGCTGCCGCACGAGCCGTAGGGGAAGATGTGGGACCAGATGATGTAACAAGCCGACTCCTGATCTCTCCGGATCTCAAAGCAACCGGTGTTCTAGTGGCTCGGGAGCCGTGCGTATTGGCCGGGATGGACGTTGCCGAGGCTGTTTTTCGGGAAGTGGACGGCCAACTGAAATGGCGGGCTCTGGCGCAAGATGGGGAGAGGATCTTGGTTGGTCAAAAAGTTGCTGAGGTGACCGGGTCGGCCCGATCTGTCCTTACTGGCGAAAGATGTGCATTGAACTTCATTCAGCGACTTTCGGGGGTCGCCACATTGACTGCTGATTATGTACGGCAGACGGAGGGTACAGGGGCAAAGATTCTGGATACGAGGAAGACGACGCCAGGTTTGCGAGCATTGGAGAGGCAGGCCGTGCGTCTGGGTGGTGGGACGAATCACCGATCAGGTCTTTACGATGGAATTCTCGTAAAAGAAAATCATCTGGCTCTGATTTCTTTATCGGATCTTCCCGAGATTTTGAAGAAGGCTGGTCAAAATCATCCCGACCTTTCGATCGTAGTGGAGGCGGACAATTGTGAGTTAGCTAAGAAGCTGTTAGCGCTCCCAATTCAGAGAGTTCTCTTGGATAATATGACTTTGGATCAAGTCGGAGAAATCGTGGCTGCTCGCAAAAAGCTAGCTTCCAAAGTGCAAATTGAGGCTTCGGGGGGCGTGACCTTGGAGAAGGCGCGAGATCTAGCTCTAGCCGGAGTTGATTGGATCAGTGTTGGAAAATTGACCCACAGTGCGAGATCGATCGATTTCAGTCTCGATCTGATGCCGGGATAAGGGGGACTCTATTTCTTAGCTGGCGCGGGAACTGCGCCACCAGGCTGATTCATCTGAATATTGAACTGAGTGACAATCTCTTTTGCCTCATTGTTTGTTAAGCTGAGGCGCATCAGATCTTTCGCTAGGTTTTCCAGCTTATCGGAAACTGTCTTGTAACGAGCAATGGCCTGGGCTGCTTGACCCGTTGTTTGGGATACTGCCTGACGCTCCTTAACGATGGATATGAGTTGCACCAGATTGACAAGCAGTAGAGCCCCTAAGACAGTAACAAGAGGCCAAACACAGGAAACAGGGGATTCGTAAGACTGATTTTCGTCGTTCATGGATTGGCTTTCTCATCGAGCTTCACATTGAGCTCATGCTTTTTAAGGATTTCTTTAAAAGCTGCATCTTTTTCTCCGGCCATTGCGATCCGAATGCTCAGGTTGCGGAGAACAGTCTCCATTTGAGGACCATTTGCGACTTGGGCTTGGACGGCTTGAATTTGGGAGATGGCTCCCCGTGTGCTTAGTCCAAGGAGTAGGTTTACAAGCAACAGAACGCTAACCAGGCCACTCAAGCTCCATAAGATTAATTTCTGCATAGCTATAGGATCGATGGAATGAGTTTCTTGGTCAATACGTGTCTTGCCTATAGTGTTAGCAACTTCGTTGGGTTCGATGGGCTTTTGCTAAACTTGCTTAGCGTCAGAATTCTTGATGGGGGCTAATTTTTGTTTGGAATCGGCCTGCGGCATGGGGGGGTTTGTTTTGTGGGGTAAGAAAGCAGAGTGTGATGAGTTCGCGCCCGACCAGTTCTTCTTTCGGGCAAAGTACTTTTTGGACTGGGCGGAAGATACGGCGCGATATGCCTTTGAGTTCACATCACTACCTTGTGTGAATTACGGCAGAGCGGAAGAGGAAAAAGGGGTCGACTTGAATCACCTGAAACGGCATGAATCATAACAACATGCAAAAGCGCGAAGAACTCCCTGGGCATACGCACTTAAGAAAGACCTTGGATCGGCTTCACAAGACATACAGTGCCTGTCATGAGGGAAATGTGGCTACCTATATTCCTGAATTGGCGAAGGCAAATCCGGATCACTTCGGTGTTGCTGTGGTTGGTATCGACGGGGAGATCTACGAAGCAGGTGAGACCTCAGCAGAATTCACCATCCAGTCGATTTCCAAGGCATTCGTTTTTGGTTTAGCGGTCGAGACCCATGGTCGGGATGCTGTTCTTAAGAAAGTTGGGGTTGAGCCAAGTGGGGACGCATTTAACTCGCTTGAACTTCGTTCAAGCCGGAAACCCTTCAATCCAATGATTAATGCGGGAGCGATCACCGACACAGGGATGATCACAGGTGGCTCTGTGAAGGAGCGGATGAATAAGATTCTACGACTGTTAAGTGATGCGGCCGGTAGGGAATTGCGGGTCGATGAGGATGTCTACCGATCAGAAAAAGAGACGGGCCACCGCAACCGAGCGATCGGCCACCTTTTGAAAAATGTGGATCTCATCGATGGAGAGGTTGAGGAGGTGTTGGATTTATATTTTCAGCAGTGCTCCGTCCTCCTGAATGCTCGCGACTTGGCGACTATGGGCGCGACGTTGGCAAATTTGGGGACAAATCCAGTGACTGGGAAAGAAGTTTTGAGTTTTGATTCTGTTCGGGATGTGTTGAGTGTGATGTTTACTTGCGGAATGTACGACTTTGCTGGGGAGTGGGCGTTCCGTGTTGGGATCCCGGCAAAGAGTGGTGTGGGTGGAGGCATTCTGGCGGTGATCAATCGGCAACTCGGGATCGGCACATATTCGCCCCGCCTAGACTCGATGGGAAATAGTGTTCGAGGAATTCGACTTTGCACAGATTTGGCGGAGGAGATGGGATTGCACATCTTTAACTTTACGAACCCAGGGTCGAGCTTCATCAAGGCGACATTCGCTAAGAAATAAAACCGGTGCGGGGGGGATTCGAACCCCCGGTACGGTTTTACCCGTACAACGGTTTAGCAAACCGCCGCATTCGACCGCTCTGCCACCGCACCAGGAGTTAGAACCCTACGAGAAAATCAGGTGGCGAGCCAACCCGCTTTTTAACTGCTGGTTGGATTAATAAGCCCCTGCAGAGGGGCTTGCTTGTTCGGTCACAGCTGCAGGCGGAGTTTGAGGCGCAGTCAGTTTACTTTTTCCGGAAGGTAGAGGGTCTTCACCGTGAGTTACAGGCTGGTCAAGGCGCAGGAACTTAATCACATCTTCAAAAGGATTCTGGTTAGATCCTGTTTTCGTTCGTGCACCCAACCCAGCTTGGTTGACGGAATAGGCATGAGCCGGGCCATCGGTCTTTAGATTGGTAACGGTCGGCATCGGATTCAGCAGATTCGGTTTGTCGGGCTTATCCTGTTCTGCGTTCTGCTTTTGGGTTGCATAAAGCTCGTACTCGCTCTCCGACATTGAGGAAAGGTTGAGCTCTTTAGCGACTTTACCTCGTGCTAGCAGGTCGATCCGACCCTTCGTGTCCTGACCAGTACGGCTCGCCGTGACCTGATCCGTGAGTTCTCGAGGTGTGGGGAGGGGCTGAGGTTCCGTCTTGAGCGGAATGCTTTCCATCTTAGGGAAAAGATCAGCTGCTTCCTTCGATATATCGGATTTCCCGCCTTTTTTACCTGCGAGAAGGTTCGACTGAAGGTCTCTACCTTCTGCTGCGTAGGATGCCTTCCGTTTCGCTTCAATTGGATTTCTCCGGTAAGAATCAAAATCAAGAGGCTGGTACGGAGTTTCAAGCGCTGGAGCCGCAAGGATCGGGAGTGTCGTGAAAAAGAATATCGAAATTGAGTTCAGCGTGTAGCGCATGGGTCTTTTATGAAATGCAACCCTTTGCTTGTAAACTAAACCCCATTTTTATTGAGGTTAAGATGTGGATAAGAAAAAGGAACTTGTGAGACGCGTGAATCGTTACAATGATGGGATCATGTACTCGATTATCGGTGGGGATAAAAAGACTTATGGACCTGTGACTTCTGACGAGGTGCATCGATGGATTCGCGAGGGGAGGGCCGATGAGCGGACTCAGATCAAGCGCGAAGGATCCACCAGGTGGGAAGATTTGGGCGGCTTATCGGAATTTTTTCCTCCTCACTCATCCTCTCCCCCAAAAATCATCCAAGAACTTAAGGCTTCGACCCTCAATAGCACTGGCACACTCCGCGTAGGGGATTGTCTACGCCAAGGCTGGCAAGTGTACCGGCAGGATCCATGGAGAATTACTGGAATTATAGCCTTGGTATTCGTGGCTCAGTTTCTCCTCAATAGTATACCCCTGGCTGGGGCTCTTTTAGCTTTCCTACTCAACGGACCCATTTTAGGTGGAATCTACAACCTTTGCCATCAAGTCATCCATGGGCACACGAGGGGGCTTCAAGATGTGATGGATATTGTGAAAACTCGCTTCTTGCCATGCTTTCTTGCCACCACGGTATCGAGCTTGCTTGCCTTTGGACCCTTTCTTCTCTCCCTGATTCCTGCGGCGGCGTTATTTGGTGCCTCCGGAGTGGTAATGGAGGAAATCACGAAACACCCGAATCTCATCTTGGGCATGGGATTGCCTTTGCTGGCGGGGTTTTTTGGGATGATGTATTTTCTTATTTGTTGGTCATTCGCAGTACCCATCGCGGCGTGTAGTGAGACCGACTTTTGGGAGTCTTTAAAATTGAGTTGGCATGGAGTACGCAAAAACTTTTGGTCTTATGTAGGGCTTCTTGTTCTTTTGGGTGGCATCAATCTGATCGGCATACTTTGCCTCGGGTTAGGTCTCTTTATCACCATTCCTATCACGTTTCTCGCGACCATGAGCGCCTATGATCAGATCTTCCGAGCCACCGATTCTCGCTAAACTTGAGGCAGCCAGAAACTGTTTTGGGCTGAATGCTACAGTCCTTCCTGGTTTAGGAACTTTCCGTATGGGCAGTAGGCTTCGTGGCCTTTTTGAAATGTCCGTAGCAATCGGTGGAACTCTACTCTTTTGCGGAACCCTGATTCAAGCTGTGGGCGAACGGGAAGAAGGAGCGACCCTCCTTGCGGCTTTTTCGCCACACGTATCCAAGTTGACCCTGGGAGTGTTCCTGGTATTGGGAAGCTGGTTATCAGGGGTTCTTTATGCAAAGGGTTTGTTTCGAGAATGAACTCCGAACTAATCCGGCACGGAATCGCAGCGATGGTAGGAGGAGGAATCGCTTCTTTGCTGCGATTTTCCGTCGGCGCATGGGTGATTCATACTTATCCCAATGAAAAAATACCTTGGGCTACTTTGGCTGTGAATTGGTTCGGATGTCTGGCGGTTGGTCTGATCTATGGATGGACTTCTGATCGGTGGTTCATGGGGCTTCACTCGAGGCATTTATTTGTCACAGGATTTTTAGGGGGGTTCACGACATTTTCAGCTTTCAGTGTCGAAACCACTCTCCTTTTTCGAAGAGGGGAAACGTTTTTGGCTTGGGGTTATATTTTAGCCAGTATCGCAGGAGGTTTAGTTCTTGCTTGGGCCGGGGAGAGAATCTCTGTCGCCCTCTCCAGCTGAGAGTTTCTTCCTTAACCACAAGTCGTGGCCCCGTAGAATTGCCTTTTTCCCGTATCTTCGGCGCAGGAGGTCCGAAGCTTCCGCCAATTGAAGTCTTTCCGTAGCACTTTTTTGGGGTAATCCAATCAGGGCTAGTTCCGGGTCAGGAAGAGCCGAATGAAGATTTGTTAGTCTGACTCCAACTAGACGCAAACTCTCGGCACGTGTCCAAGCCTTGCGGAGTAGAAGTTGTAGCATGGGGTAAAAATCGCTCTCGTGAGGGGAAGGCTCATGAATCGATTCGGATCGCATCGTATCCTCCATGTCCTTGTAACGGATTCGCAATGTAAGGGTGCGGGCAGCAAGTCTCTCATCCCGGAGTCGACGACAAAGACGATCGGTCATCGAGCGTAGAACCGCCAAAATAAAGAACTCATCCTGACTGTTGGATGAAAAGGTTTCCTGTTCCCCGAATGATTTTGGGGCCGCAGAAGCGGGAATGACGGGTCGGGGATCAATACCCAAAGAAAAAGAGTGAAGAGTGGAAGCCGACGATCCAGCGATCCGTTCAAGCTCCTTTAGTGGCATCTGAGCCACGTCGGAAATTAAAGTGAGTCCTGCACCAACAAAGAGGGACTCTGTTTTCTTGCCAATGCCCGGTAACCATCGACTGGGAAGAGGGGCAAGGAACTCCCGCTCCGTTCCAGTAGGGACTTCTATGAAATTGTTGGGCTTTTTGAGTTTTGAAGCAACGGCCGAACAAAACTTATTCGAGGCCAACCCTTGGGAAATGGTGATTTTCAGGTTCTCATGGATGACTTTGGCTAGGTGGTTCGCCGAATCGCGAGGGCGTCCGTGTCCTTGTTTCGAGAGGTCCAAGTACCCCTCGTCGATCGAACAGACTTCGACATCGGGGGTTAGATCGTAAGCATAGGCGAACATGAGTCGGGAAAATCGTTCGTATTTTTCAAAATCCCCGGGAACAAGAATGAGGCTAGGGCAAAGACGTTTGGCTTGGGTCGTGGACATTGCAGTTCGAACCCCTAGGGCTCGGGCTTCATAACTTGCAGATGAAATAACACCACGATTCTCACCCCCAACGGCCATCGCTTTGCCCCGTAGTCGGGAATCGGCCGCCTGTTCGACAGATGCGTAAAATGCATCAGCATCCAGGTGAAGAATCGAGCGGGGTGAGTTCACATCATGCGGACAAGGCAGGTTACGACACCTTGGAGGACCGCCTCGCTTTCTGGAATCGAAGGGGAGGGAGAAGGGGGAAGAAAATGAGGTTTTGGATGTTGCCGATACCGGGTCAGAACCGACTGACCGTGGTGATGGATCAGCGCAAGGTCGAGATCCTTGAGGGGACGAAACTCAAGAAGGAGCTGGTCTTTTTTCTGGATGCCAAGTTCCTTCCACTGGTCGGACTCAACTTGATGAACAAAACTGCGACCGGGGTGGTACGGAATTTCTTCCAGAAGCGGGAAAAGAGGGTGGGAATCCGTTACCGACATACCTCATTCATCTGAATAGCAGATGGGAAAGGTCAATGATCAATCGTTGAAAAACTATCTTCTGCCGCGTGATGAATCGGATGAATCGCCGGAGCGTTGGTGAGGAGGGAATCGCTCCTTGTTTTTCCAGCTTCGGCGGAGGCGCCACGGCATGGTGTCTCGACGGGGGCGATAGGGCGCAGGGGGTGGAGCAGATGGATCCCGTGGGCCTGCTGGACGATGGGGAGCTGCTGTGTTCGCAGGCTCGGAAAAGCCCTCAACCTTTCTGCGGAGGATTCCGCGACCCAGAAAGCGTTCCAATGTCTTAAGATGGGCAAAATCATCATGCGCAAGGAAGCTAATTGCTTCTCCCACTGCTTGAGCTCGGCCAGTACGGCCGATCCGGTGGACATAATCTTCGGGATGACGGGGGAAGTCGTAATTAATTACGTGGGAAATACCTTCCACATCGATACCGCGCGCCGCGATATCGGTTGCGACGAGAACGCGGACACGTCCGGACTTGAAATCCTGAAGCGCACGGAGACGCTGATTTTGAGAGCGGTTGGCATGGAGAGTCGCACAGGGGATTCTTAGGGATTCCAATCGGCGGGCAATGCGGTCGGCCCCGTGTTTTGTTCGGGAAAAGACGAGGACGGTCTTCATGGCCTCATTCTTCAGCAGATGGGAGAGGAGGGAGGATTTGGCGTGGTGGGAGACTTCGAAAAGGTATTGGGTCACCGTTTCCGCCGGATTCGAGCGGCGCCCGATTTCAATCAGTTTCGGGTTATGCATGAACTCCCGGGTCAAACGCTCGATTTCTCGGGAAAGCGTGGCGGAAAAGAGCAACGTCTGACGCTGGCGGGGGAGAAGTCTGACAATCTGTCGGATGGCAGGTACGAAACCCATATCGAGCATGCGGTCGGCCTCATCAAGAACCAGAAATTCTAGGGTTCGAAGGCTTTGCTCGCGGCCGCGAATCAGATCGAGAAGTCTTCCTGGGGTGGCCACAACCAGATCAACGCCCTGTTGCAGGGCCCGAATTTGAGGGCGTTCACTGACTCCTCCAAAAATCGTGGCAATCCTTAGGGGAAGATGCCGGGCATAGTTAAGGATGTTTTCCTCGACCTGAACAACGAGTTCCCGAGTGGGAACCATGATCAGGCCGCGGATCCCGCGATGTTGGGGTGGATTCGCCGCCATGAGCGACAGCAAAGGGAGAACGAACGCAGCCGTCTTTCCCGTACCTGTCTGAGCGATGCCCATGAGATCGTGCCTTTGAAGAATAACAGGGATCGCGGCCACCTGAATTGGGGTGGGTTCTGTGTAGCCAGATTCCTTCACCGCTTGCTGAATCGGGGCTGCTAGGCCGAGTTGTTGAAAAGGCATCACGCATCCTGCCCTAAGGAATCGGTAAAAGCACGATGCGAATCGATTGGGTGTAGGCCCGTTAAGCCCACCCTCCGATTCAAGGGTTCAACGATCTTCGCGTGGACGTTTCTTCGCGTTTGGATCGTAGTTGGGGTTTAGACCTGAGGGTATGGTTGCGCCTGTTTCCTTTTGCCAGTCATGCAGGTTTTTGAGGAGAAGAGCAGTTTTTTCCGTGTTGATACCGGATAGGTCCTTACTTTCCGAGGGGTCGGTGGAGAGATCATAGAGCTCGGGTTTCCCTGTTTCGAAAAACTCGATCAACTTCCAATTTCCCTGTCGGATGGCACTACTTGGCTTGGCATTGCCTGTATAACAAGGGAAGTGCCAGAAGAGGTTGGCGCGGTCCAAGCCCTTCCCGTCGCGAATTGGGAGGAGGCTTCTGCCGTCCACCACTTGGTTTGTCGGTGAAGGAACTGAAGCGAGGTCAAGAAGGGTAGGGAGAAAGTCGATGGTAGAGACAGGCACCTCGCTAATGGATCCTTCTTGTACCCTTGGGCCGGTCCAAAATGCGGGGACACGGATTCCGCCTTCATAAAGAGATCCCTTTCCGTCCCGAAGCGGGGCATTGAACTGTCGTGTTCCTCCGTTATCTGAGGTGAAAAAGATATGGGTATTCTGGGCCAGTCCGAGTTTCTCCAGTTCCGCATAAAGTTTCCCAATGTTTTGATCTAAACATTCGATCGTAGCGGAGTACTCTGCAGCCATCCGATCCTTCTTGTCGGCGTATTTCGCAAGAAGTTCTGGCTTAGGCTCGAA
>Ga0214923_10007449_pt1 | contig 11933 bp, 14 predicted proteins | sample LL1510_MetaG_FD_177993 | JGI IMG/M metagenome (GOLD analysis project Ga0214923, IMG submission 177993) | Freshwater microbial communities from Lake Lanier, Atlanta, Georgia, United States - LL-1510 | ecosystem: Environmental > Aquatic > Freshwater > Lake | place: USA: Georgia | collected... | reverse complement strand
GCGTGGTTTGTTGATCAGACAAGAATGTTATCGCGGATTAGGAAGCATGTGGAGAGGGTGTGCACGACGCCCCACTGCACGATATCGTACGAGGAGGGCTACAGGATGTTTTACATCTTCACATGCGCGCATCCGACCGTCGAGTCGAGGGATCTCGTTTTGACAAGGATCCCCGATTGGATCGCACAACAATGCCGAGATTGGATCTATTCGATCGATGTCATAATACGGTTGGTTTATGACATTATGCTCTATCCGTGCCGTGTCCACAAGATATCCCTGGAACAATTCAGGGCGTGTGTCCGTTCGCGCCTCCTGTCCATCGTATCCGACAATATCGCTCGATACATTTGTCGACGGCAGTATTTAGAATAACCAATGTCGGAGCGATAATCAGGATCTGAATTATTAATTTTCTGAATATTAAATGTCAACACAGTCCATGTCTCGTCTTGTCCATCGTAATATCCAAGACGCCTTTTCCAAGGCGGGTTTAGCACAAAAGTTCAACAAGGCTCATGAGCAGGCGGGATTGTCCCAGAATGTCAGGCACAACAAATGGCATGAGAGATGGTGGAGGTGGATCACCAAGTTCTTTGGTGGGGACTACGACCAAAAACTCAACCAGACGGCGTTCGGTCAGGGAATTCATGCAGAGTCATCCGCCATCAAGAGAAAAGCGATGAAGGTTCAAAAGATTTACGGCTTCATACGGTTCATCACCAGATTATTAGCTCCCACCACATTAGGTCCTTCCAGTTCTGGAGAAATGATTTCATATTATGAATTCCTCGACACGATTGAGATTATAATCCTCTCTAAAAAAGTATTGATGACCATTGAAAAAGGAGGCTATTGCATAAAATTTGATTGGAATGATGAGATAGACGTCGCAGAAGATCCGATCCCTCCCTTTTCAAAGATAACCAATGCAGATGAGATAATCCTTGACGAAGAAGACACCAACATTATCGACAAGGTATACAATAATATCATATGGTTGTCGCGAAAATTTAATCCCTCGGGGCAGCAGTCCATGTCTCGTCTTGCCCATCGTAATATCCGAGACGCCTACATCAGGGCAGGTTTAGCACAAAAGTTCAACGAGGCTCATGAGCAGGCGGGGTTGTCCCAGAATGTCAGGCACAACGAATGGTATGAGAGATGGTGGAGGGCATTCATCAAGTTATTTGGAGGGCACGACCAGACCATCAACAATGCGTTCGGTAAGAGAATTCATGCAGAGTCATCAACTATCAAGAGAAGAGCGATGAAGGTTCAAAAGATTTACGGCTTCATACGGCTCATAACGACATTGCTTCATCCTACGAATTTTGATGCGATTGGACTTTATTATGACATACCAATTGCAGTCATTACGGTATATCCTAATAATATTCAGATTACGAGGAAATCCGATTTTAACCACAAAATTGCCTATGCATGGAGGGATCGAATAGACCCTAAGACAGATCGTATCCCTCCCTTTTCAAGGATTTCTAACGCGAGAGATTATCTAACATCTGAAAAATCAGCCACCGTGAATGACATCTACCGGGACATTATCGAATATTCCAAAAAGTTTGATCCACCCGGTCGTCGTCAGATGACGTCCTGAAGGAATTCGGCGACGGCTTTCTTACCAAACAGGATGGAGATGGTCATGGGGGTATTGCCCTCGTGATCTCGGGCATGGACGTCCGCGCCATGATCCATAAGGAGCCGGACCGAATCGAGATTCCCATGGTAGACGGTCATCATGAGGGCCGTGTGCCCAAAAATGTTCCGTTCATTCACCAGCGCCCCTCTTCTGAGGAGCATCCGGATGATGCCCGAATGCCCGATCTGCGATGCCGACATGAGGGGCGTCTCCAAGTGTGCGTTGGTGACGGCATTGGGATCGGCGTCATGACGCAGGAGCATGTCGACAATCTCGGCATGCCCACAGCCTGCGGCCCTGATCAGAGGAGTCTGGTCGATATCATTGCGGGAATCGACCGTCGCCCCATTCTCCAATAACAGCGAGACCTGATCGGCATGACCCCTGTAGGACGCAATCCCGAGCGCCGTGTCCCCGCATGCCGACCGGGCATCGACGTATGCGCCGCCTTCCAATAACGTCCTCATGACGGTCATACTCCCGGTGAAGGCCGATATGATGAGTGGCGTGAGCCCATGAATGGGATCGAGTGAATCGACAATGCGTCGATTCGACCGCAGGATGTGCTCAATGATCCGACAAGACCCCTGCCTCGTAGCGCGGATGAGGATATCGGTCTGGACGAGTGCGGGACACGATGAAGTGGTGGCCCTCTTGATGCCCACGGACCATAGCATGAAGAGCGAACGGGCGTCGGCATAGGCCTGGATGTGGCCGATGAGATCAGTGGGCAAGTTATCCATAACCTGTTTAAGCATCAGGACATGTGTTGTAAAACAGATGATCAGGCTGGTATCGTCCATGCTCGCGGCGTTCATGAGGTCCAGGATTGGGATCTATTTGTTGGGCTGGGCGCCCGTCATCAGCAGGGTATCATCGGATCGTCTGGCGCTGACGTATCATGTGGGCTTTCAGAAGTATGTCATCCCGATCAAGTGCAGACGTGGGCCCACGGGCGTCACCGATGTGCGGGTCATCCACGAGGATGGTCGTAAGGAGGATGTAACGGACAGGGTAAGGGAGTTTATGGGTCCCGGTCATGACTTTCACGGTCAGCGCCTTCGACCGATCGATATCGGATTCGACAGGCCGCTCGAATTTTATGAAATGCTGTCGGATCGTGTCTATGTGGTCGCGCCTTATGAACACATGGACCTCGATCAGAAGACAAAGTAATTCAGTTTCCTGCAGATGAACGGAACTTTTCATAACACACTTAAGAGTATGATGAATCCGGATATAGTTGGATATAGTTGGGTATAGTTTGAGGGTATGATCAACGTGGGATAAAATGATGATTATTCTGAGACTAAGGGTGGACACGAGTGTGTGTGGACTGAGTGAGTGATTCGTTTGCATCGTGTGTGCAGGATGGAGCTCGACTTTCGTGCGCGGGGTCCGGAGAGCCATGATCTTGTCATGGACATGCTCAAGGAGATGGGCATCTTCGACATGGAATCGACACGCCTGGAGTATAATGATGACTGGGATGATGTGGATTTGTATCTCTGTTTTCGATTGCTGGGAGTAGAACTACATGTGTCCCTGCATCCTTTCAGAACAGTAGAGGAGGTCAGGGCATACATACTCCTACAGACTACCTATGATGATGGGACTCTGAAGGCTGCCAAGTCGGCGGCACCCGGGCGCAAGAAATTCGTGCAAAAGTGGTCCATCACGCTTCCCTTCCGCGCTCAGCTGGAGTATGCGAGACGGACAGGGAAGAAGTTTGAAGAGTCTGACGATGATTGTCCGATGCTCGCTGCTATCGTGGAAGAGATTGGTTTTGACCACCTCATCACAGAGGTTTCCGTTGCAAAGCAATGCAGAGCCGCGTATGACGAGGGCCCTTGTGTGATCATCTGGCCTCAGAAGCGCTTAGAAGATGACAGAGACGAGAGGATCTCGCTCATCTTGTGCAACGCGGAGCTCACGGACAAGGAGAAGGTTGAACGCCTGCAAGCCTTCTTCCCACCCACACCAGAACTGATCGTAGATAGATTCCGTGAGATTCTCTACGACCCACGAGGACCGGTCGCGGCGCGTCTCGCGCTGGAATCACACATCGAAAAGACAACCTGTTTTTTATAGATTGGCCAGTCTAAATTTTTAAAAATGGATGAATTCAAAAGATGATCCTTGTGAGTGATGTCATGGGGGTCGTGGCGGAGTTCCTGACGCCCCCGGAGGCTTTTCGGTGCGGGATGCTGATCAAGGGCATGGATTATATTCCACCGACAAAGGCCGAGGTGGATGTCATGGCGGAGAAGTGCAGGGTCGTAGCGGACTCGGTGCTGGATGATATGTGGATGGATCTTTACAATCTGGATACCGACATGAGCTGCACACGATCGAGGGTGGACGGTATACGGCTCCCGGCTGCTGCGGTCGAGAGGATCGTGGCCAGCGTCACACGCACGGTCGATTACCTCTCGCGGTTGACGTATCCGGTCGTTAGGCTGTCGGATAGCGACAATATGCTGATTGAGAGGATCAGGGATGCGTCATGGAATCCTCTGATTGAACCCGACACGTGGCACGGCTTGTGCGCCATGGTCGCGAGGATGAGACGGACGAGCCTGTATGCACAGGAGGTGCCAAAGGGGGGCAATCGATGCCAGTACATCCTTCCGGACCTCGACCGACAGTGCATGCTGCATGCTCGTCCCCGTCGCCTCTTCTGCGGGCATCATCGGTGGGTGGGATCGCGGAGCTCGGTGTTTGTGGTGCCGGCGTTGCAATTCAGGAGGACGATATTCTAATTGATGGAAAATTGAATTATTTTACCTGATCTGTTGTAAGATAAGAAGCGAACAACAGATATGGGAATAAAGAGCGCCAAGGCGAGAAAACGCCAAGAGAATAAGCATGCGGGGCACTCTGTGCCCGTGCTGCGCACCGCGGACGAATTCCAGGAGTATGCCAAGGTCATCAAGGTCCTTGGGGACTGCCGATTCAGGGTCGTCATGCCCGACAACAAGGAGTGCCTCGCGATCCTGTGTCGCAAGATGTTTAGGAGGCAGTGGGTCGCCAAGGATCAGATCGTCCTGGTCTCTCTCCGCGACTTTCAAGAAGACAAGGTTGACATTATCCACCGATACAGCGACGACGACTGCAGGATGTTGGCAAGAGCCGAGCATATCCCCGCCTGGTTCCTCACACCAGGCGTCGAAAAAGCCCCCGTCGCATCCGAACTAAACACCGCCGACGATGATACCTTTGATCACGATATCGACAACATCTGATCTGAAGACCTTAAGGAGAGGCGACATCCGAGACAATCCAAAGATCACCCCGCACAGGGTCCATTAAGGATTTGATTGAATCCTTAATCGTGTCGTTTTTTTTGGGGGCTCAGATCATGAGCATGGAGAGGATGATGGTGAATTGTTGTTCGGATGTTAGTGGGGGTGTTGTGGTAATAATGTTTTGTGGGGGTGTGGTTGTAATAATGTTTTGTGGGGGTGTGAACAGTGGTTCGAGGGCATTAAAGCCCTCGAATAAGCTTGGTGTGTAAAACATGACTGCTGTGTATCCTTTATCATCTGCTGCCTGTTCAAGGGATTCTTTTTGTGCTTGTTCAGTAATATTACCTGAAAAATCAACGGGCGAAACGAACATTGCGATTTTGTTTGGAATGGATTGCAGATTTTTTACGGATTTTAGTTTGTCGGGTGAGACTGTGAATACATAAATGACAATCATCATGGAGGGACGCACTTCTGGTTGTTGGATATCGGGTTCTCTCGATGAGATAGAGAATCGATGCACACGTAATAATTCGATGATTGTATTCCAATTTTCGTCCCTTTGTCTGAGCAGTCCAGTCATGATTTCATTACCATCTATGCCGGTGCCGCTTTGACTATATACCAATAATGTCTTCTTTGGGTGCACGGTAGGTGGGATCTGTGCTGCTGCTCCTTCCATGGTTATGTCTGGAATGGTGATGATGGATCCGTTTTTGTATCTCAATATAATGATTTTTTGCGGATCATTATCCGAATCATTATCCGAGAGCCTGGTAAGAACGCGTCTGATGAGTCCACGACAACACCCCAGATACTCTGTAGATGTCGGATCGTTGTAATAATTGTGCAGCCACGTCATTTCGGGTGCTAGTGCAGCTGTATATTCATCTATACCCTCAAAATCCATCTGTCCATCATCCGCACGTGGGAGCACATCGTTATGGAACAGGAAGTCGTAAATCAATGCTTCCAAATCGGGATTGTCGGTTAAATAATCACATGGACTATCATCATTGTCGCCGGTAATGGAGTGGGTAATGACGGTAAGGATGAGGTCAATGAGTTTATCATATATTTGTCGGTCGCGTTCTCGGGTCTTTTGGAGCACAACGTCTTTGATTTGTGTCAACACCCTGATGATGAACTCTCCAATGTCCTTCAGATCGTAATACTCACAAAAATATCTGATTCCATCATGATTCTTATTGATAAAATCATTAAATACATGAATGTCATGTTTAAGAGACAGTGCACTGGGAGTCCACCGTAATGCTTGAAGGGCTAACCATGCTTGGAACGATAAATCATCAGGGACCTTCTGATTGATATATAATGTGTGTCTATTATGCGGGCGAAACTTTACCCATAAGAAGGTATCATCCGGTTTGAATCCCAGGAATGATTTGATGAGATTGATCAATTGCGTCGATGTTATACGAGGCTGGATCCAATGGAATATTGAGTTAATGACGATAATGTTTGATGTGCACTTATTGATATGATATCGGGTGAATCCGGGGAATACTCGGGTCATGATGCTTCTGATGAACTGCTGATTATCATTGTTTGAAAAGATACACACGGACATTTTGCTTCACGGGGGAAAAATATATTAACTCTGCTTGAAATTTAAATTATTAATTCATTCACAAACAAATGGATGCGTTTACGACGGCCGACAGTGCCTATTGTTCATATCAGAATACGCCGACGCCGGGTTGTCCGTGCGACCCGAGGGATTATCACGAGACGGGTATTGTGGGTTATGACTACACGTACAAGTGGGATCCGAATTATCGTTACTTGTTTTCGTCAGAAAATGTCGACCGGATATCTGCGGCGATCACGACCGCACTGGAGGGTGTCGATCCCCAGAACAGGAGGATCGTTGTGAACCGCGATCGGATCATTGAAGTGCTCTCGACGGTGTTCTGGAACAGCAGACGACAAAAGGTTGGCGACATTTATTCCAGGTATATCGTCCCCAATTGCACGGGGCGCAACGACACCTACACGATGAACATGGAGACGATCAACATCATTGTGCGCGCCATCAGGGACGAGTGCCAGACGATAGAATCGAACAAGAAGCTGACGGTATGGACGACGCTGTTGGGCGATTTTAATAACCAGGGCTTACGATCTCATCCTCCCCTCAAAATCCGGAAAAAATTCCCTCAGAGAATGATGTTCAATATGAATTATTGAGAGTCGAATCAAACGTGGTCATTAAGATTAAGCTTAATCTGAATGAATCCGTGTTGGTTGGAAAAATATCTGCTTATAATAACGGATGAGGGACATCTTTGGCGCGGTTTGTGCGTATGACGTGGAGTGGGCGGGAGAGATAATGCGTAGGTATCCGGATCAGCATGTGATTATCAGGTCTGTATGGAGGTGGATGATGGATATCCTAAAGTCTCCCAAGCTTGACAAGAGGGATATCTTGTCGATATCGACCAATCCGCTGATCAGGATAATCTTTGTGTATTGCTACCCGGGCGCGCCATGGGCGGTTGGGCATCTATCCAATCACGAACACTTCCGCACGGATACCGCGAGATCCCTGTTATCCAAGGCACGTATCATCATACGTCGATCGCCTCACCCCGACAACCCGATGCGCAGGGTCCTTGTGTGCGACCCTGTGCAAGCGGAACGCGTCCTGGCGTCAGGATCATACATCCATCCTCGGGTCCTCAAGGGATGGTCGCGCAACCCCTCCTTCCCGATGACTCTCATCATCAATCATCACGCCCGCAGATGGGACTGGGTGCACGTGTGGAGGCAGCGGATGATTACTCCTGAGCATGTGGCACGGTTGGCATCGATACGACGGATGAACTACAAGCTCCTTTCTATGAACCCATTCCTATCGGTCAATCATCTTCTGACCAACACGGCAGCGCCGTGGGATTGGAAGAAGCTGGCCGTCCATCCGTCGATGCCCCCCCAGGATGTCATGGCGCATCCGAGTCTTGTGCGAGCATGGCGATTCGAGGAGGCGATCCTGAATCCACGAGTCAACGACACCATTTATCACCAGATAGGAAGGAGATTCAGATGGGGTTCCAAGCGCGTCATTGCAAACGGACTCAGGTGTTCGAACACCTTCAAATCATGGGCAATCAGCCGTCTGCGCATATTCATGATGTATGCCGTCATGAGGCGGCGTCTCATGCAGCGTGTTGCGCTGATAGGGTGCATATCCGGCCGGATGCCGTCCCCGATCGTGTCCGAGGTCCTACGCTTCGTCACCACATTATCATGACGACGGTGGGTCTTTCCTCGTGGTGGTTGATATAGATGCATAGGCCTTCTGCCTCATATGAGAAGGCGCCTCCGTCAATAAAGTCGAATGATCTGGCCACATCCATGATGGCTCTCATTTCATCGGAAGAAGGGCCACAGAACGCCGATATCGTGTTGATGACATGTATGCGATGCTTGTGTCCGATCAGGATGCGGTCGGTGAGACCGAATGCGGGGATGAGGGGCATGATGTTGCGCCAGATCAGGCATTTGGGGATGGTGTCCATTGAAAAAGGCATAAAAAATTTGTTATAGTAGTTGTAGAGAGGATGATTATTGTTCATAGGGGCAATCAGGCCTTCAGACAGAACAGTCTGATGGCCGTGCTGACTGCGCTGGACAAGGCGCACATGTCCATCGTCGAGTTCGATATATACTGGACGGATGGCAGATGGGTGCTCGCCCATGACTCGACAAAGGTTGCATGTGCCGAAGACTTGTCGGTGGTTATTTCCATGGTAGAGCCCCGTCTGAGAAGCACCTCCTCTCCGAGGCTGCTCATTGATATAAAATGGGATAAACCGATCGACCAAGAGCTATCGGTTGCCATGAATGCACTCACGGCCGCCCTGAGCTCCCTCAGCCCATCGTCCTTCATGCTCCAGTTTCCATCCATCAAGACCTTCCGCTCCATGAATGGAGGAGGCTACATCACGGGGCTCCTGGTGCCATCGCCCGTCATGGTCGACTGGACCCTCCTCCCCAAGGAGGCTCGCTTCGTAATGATCGACATGAATGCCTTTACGCTCGATGATATCGATGAGATTCGTGAGATGAGGCCGGACATAAAGGTGTTTGTCTACACATGCAAGGGCGTATCACAATACCTCTACTTCCGACAAGCAGTAGACGCCGTCGTATGCGATATCGTATGGTGATTTCGATTAAATTCAATTGAATCTCGAGTTTTTTTTTTTGGAGAGGTCAAGTAAGTAAGAAAGGATGAAGCACATGCTGCGAATGATGACGCCTGTCAAGGACGTCATGAACGATATCATGATGCTGGCCGAAAAAAGGCGAACAATGAGCCGATGGAGCGTGCCCGTGCTCCACCCCTTCCCCATGGAACGACCCCCGCCCCCCCGATCCACACTATTATACATGATCAAGGGGCCGTCTTCCACCACCAACAGGCGGATCATGACCGAGCCCATCATGACGACGACATCATTGACAAATCTACGACTGATAAGGAGTCCGGTGGAGAAGCATGACAGCAAGTGGGGCATGTATATATTCCCGACGGCAGAACCCATCGTCAAGGTCGTCGCACCGGTCTTACGACCCATTCGCAGACGAAGACCCAGCAAGGTCAGCCTATACGCTTTTCCATCACTGACGACACTACCCCCCAAAAAGACACATTCTCAGCTCAGACTGATCCGACAGAGCCTCCGAGAATTATGATAGGATCGGTTTGCCGTCCTCATCAACCACACCATCAAGCTCATCGGCCGTGTAGCCAAACCGGACATACCACTTCTTGCCATAACACGCCGCCACGAGAGCACGCTCATGCTCCGTCGTATGCCGAGGATGCAGACCACTCTTTAACGACTCCACCACATGAGCCAGACACTCCTCAAGAGCAATCTGTTTGATATCATGCTCCCTCGTGTGCTGCGCCTCGATATCAAAAGACTGATGAAACTTCTCCGCCAATCTCTTAAAGTCCCTGAGCTGTTCTTCACTCATCTGTGATTCGAACGCCTTGCGGACGGAGCTGAGCAGGTTGGTTTCTTCATCCGCCATTGTTTTTTTTATTCCTTATCGGATATTATCATTAAGTCGATGTTATTCTTGGTGAGGAATTGGTTCCAGATTGGTCTGATTTCGTGCATTCGGGCATCGAAGCGATCCCGTTGGAATGTGAGGAGGCCCGTTCTGATATGGCTTGTATGGGGGTGATATTGGATATCCAGCCCCATAAAGGTCAGCATTTCGAATGCGCGCATGTCTCCGTTGTAGCACAAGGCAGGGACACCCTGATTAAGAGCCATGATTGTCTGGTGCATCCGTGTGCTGATGACGATATCATGCTCTCGCGTAAGATCCTCCCAGTCGTTCATATCGAGAAGTGTGGGATAGACCGAGACGTCTGTCTTGTCAGCGAGCTCATGGAGGTTATCGATCGAGTCTTGATTCATGACGGAGAATTCAAGGCCTTGGCGGGTATCGGAGATGATGCTCGTGATATTGGTGAGAACCCTGATCGGATCATCGGGTTGTCGTTGTTGTCGCCATGCCCGCTTATGGAGGTGCATCGTTGGGCAGCCGATGATGATGGTGTTATGCACACCGAGTCGTTCAAGGATCGATTTGGTGAGGTGGCCTCGTATGCCGATGAACCGTGTCTTGGATGAGAGGATCCGCACAAACTCCTTGCAGTTTGGCGTCAATTCATCAATGAGATGATCGATAGTGTCGATGCCCTTGAACCAGTTGATGCCAAGGCCGATTGCGAGGACGGGGATGGTTAGTTTGGAGAGGAGGCTGTTTACCTTGCCAAAAATGAGGTCTGTGTCTGATCCGTAGTAGCTGATGGACGGTCGTATCTGGTCCTGCAGATTCCAGACGGCAACTTTGAAGCCGGAGTTGATATAATTGGCCAGCGGCACGATAAGGTCGGTGTCAATGTCCCATACGTTGCTTATCCCTTCAAATACGTCTGGGATGTGGCCGAGCAACAACAGAAAAATGGCGTGCTGGATATACTTATTGCCGATATTATGACCACAGCCTGGCAGGTCATTGCCGTGATTGTGATTGATGAAGAAGAATGTATTGTCGAACGTCATCTACTATATCTGCTACATCTACTATATGGTAGATATGGTAGATTTTCAAAAAAAAAAATCAACGGGTTCGTCGATGATGACTCTTAACGGAAAATAGGATAGATGCGGTTATGATGGACATTATCCAGCATGTGAACAACACCACAAAGACATGGAAGAAACCAAGATTATTCATGCCGACGCACTTGTTTACCCAAGGGCAATGATGATCATATTGGAGGACACACGCCTGGCATTCCGTGCAATGTATAGTCCTTGGGGGTCGGAAGGTGGAGCATCGATCACAATAGGACCACATAGTTGTTGTCGATTTCCCTCTTCTCACAAATTCTCTGCCGCCGAATCTTTGCAACCCACAATCACCCAACGCCAGGATGAGGTAATAGCAGAACAACAAGACGCTCAGAAAGATGAGGCTCAACATGAAATTCAACAGCTTCGGGTGATCGGTGAGTCTTCCCTCCTTCTCGGTATACAAGTGGGCCGTATACGCGAGCGCCGATAGCAATGAGCCAACAACCAGAAGAATACCAATGACACAAAATGCAAACGTGCCATCCAAAGTGCGGATCGCCATAAACCCGCTCCCACTTTGTCTTGATGACTGTTGTGTCCCTCCCTCACTCGATCCTGGCACGGTCGGAGGCTTCTTACCCGAATATTTGCTGTGATCGATCAGATTCAGCTTTCCTGAATTACCAATGTTGCTGACATTGCCATACAGACGGAAGAAGACGAATCCGACAATGATGGCGAGCTCCACAGCCAAGATAATCGTGGTCAGCCTCGTTTCAATCGGAGAAGGAGAATATAGACTGACGAGCACAATCGTCGCAATGATCAATACACCATTCACCATGGGTCCGAAGAAATCCAATAGTGTAGACTCGTAGCTGTTGCTGAAATAAATCA
>Ga0214923_10007448_pt1 | contig 11935 bp, 9 predicted proteins | sample LL1510_MetaG_FD_177993 | JGI IMG/M metagenome (GOLD analysis project Ga0214923, IMG submission 177993) | Freshwater microbial communities from Lake Lanier, Atlanta, Georgia, United States - LL-1510 | ecosystem: Environmental > Aquatic > Freshwater > Lake | place: USA: Georgia | collected 2015-10-15 | reverse complement strand
CCGCAGAAGCAGCCTGTGCGACAGCCTTGTTGGCTACGTCTGTTGTATCAGTTACTGCTACGGGTAGAGTTGTAGAAGCTAGAGCAGAAGCATTAGCCGCAGCTTGAGCAGCCTGAAGAGCCTGATTAGCATTCTGAAGAAGCATGGAGTTAGTTGTAGAAGGAGATACTAGTTGATTGTAGGCAGCTTGTTGAGCAGTTAACTGGGCCTCTAGGACTGCCTGGCCTGTAGCAGATGTTGCCACAGTAACTCCAGCAGCAGCTCCAAAAACAGTTCCAGCTTTTACAAGTAAACTAGATACAGTCTGTGTCTTAACTACTAAGTCTTCTGCTGCCTCCTTTGCAGCATCTGCTAACTTTCTGTTACTCTGAGCGGTTGCTAGAGAAGTAGATGCGTCCTTGACTGTCTGAACTAAAGAGTTCATTAACGCATCATCGGAAGCACTTAGTTGAGCTGCCACTAGAGCATTCTGAGCTGCATTAAAGGCTGCGAGGGTTGCCGTATAAGCATCATTCTTTGTCTGTGTGGCAAGGGTAACTGCCGTATTAGGAGCAGTGTAGCCACCAGAAATAGTATTATAGACAGGAGCAGGTGTTCCTAAGGCGGTCTGGGCAAGATTTGCCGTATTTAGAGAGGAAGCTAGGAATTGGGCGGCAGAAGTGGAAGCTGCTCCAGGTTGATTCTGCTGATACGCAGGTATAGAAAAAGCAGTAGAAATACCACCATTAGCACGAACCCAAGCAAATTCCGCAGGGTTAGAATAAGAGCCAACCGCAATATTAGGAAAATACACGGCAGAACCACCCACGCAAGTAACATAGGGGGAAGAAGCAGGAAACATCACCTTAGGAGGGGGTAGAGAAGCACGCTGAGCATTTGTCAATGGGAATACACTGGGCTGAGGCTGAGGTACCTGAGGATTTCCAGAAGCATCCCTAGGATGCCCAGGGCCATTCATGCCTTGAAGCAATAAGGCTTGAGCATAATTAAAGGTATTAACAGAATTATTTACGGTTGTTAAAGGAATATCTCCAGATGCACAGCAGATGTTAATGCCATTCTGTGTTGCCTCAGCAAATAGATTATTGATCTCATTCATTTCTGCGATACCCTCAGGGTTTGGTGAGTTATCAACGGGCATAGATGGGTTAGGAGGGAATGCCATCTTCTGTGTCCAAGCAACCTCAGGTGCTCCCCAAGAGCAAGAAACGACTGTTGGCTGATAAGACTTACCATTACACACCACGGGATTCTTGAGAACAGTGTAAAATGTGCGATACATTTCAGAGATATCGCTGCTAGGTGCGATATAGAGGATGATTACCGGAGGAGTATAGACAGGGGCATCACGACGAGGATCAATCATGCCGTAAAATGCATTTATAGTGGCAATATCAACAGTGTTTTCTAGAGTAGCACCGCCATCATCAGCATTAGGAGCGTTAATAGCACCATTAATGGGAGCCACTAAAATCTGAATGGGAGCACCATTGCTTCCAGAGATATCTGTGCACTTCCAGAAACCAGCATATTGACCCGTGGTGACAGGTTGGCCATAAATACCACCGCCGAAAGAAACAACCGCAATAACGGGAGGTGATGCTAGAGGAGTAGAAGGAGGGTAAGGAAGATTGTAGTAATCACGGAGGTCTTGGATATTTACACAGTTAAATCCAGGGACTGGTCCAACAATGCCACCAGGACCACTGGAAGTCTGTGTTGCCTGACCAGTTAATGTTACACCAGTCTTGCTAGTAAGAGTTAGAAGGCTTAGGGTATATGATCCAAGGCCACCAGTTCCCGTTCCATTTTGATTTAAAGGACCAAGAACAGTAGTTCCAGGTGCGATACCAATACCAGAAATAACCATTCCAGGCACAACTGTTCCGCTTGTTACATATGTCACATTCATGGTATTAGATGTAGCGGAAAAGGTGGCTGTAAATACCGCATTTGTCGTTGAGGTAACATTTCCTCCCACTGGATACCCGACCGAATTATGAATCTCGGTTGAAGTATTCATGGAAACAAATGGCTTGAGCTTACCCTGAGACGATGGCATTTCTCTATACCCGTATTGAATATTTTAATCTTTAATCCGGGAAGGTTTGTAACACTAGATTTAAGATTAATAATAATATCTAATAGATGAAAACTGATACTACAACGGTGGTTAGCGCTTTCTATCCATTAAAAAATCCAAAAAATTCTATTGGAAATTATCGAGCGTGGATTCAGAATTTCTGTAAAATACCATTTTTTGTAATTATATTTACTACAGAGGAATATGCTTTAGAAATATATCAATGGAGGCGTGAATTATTAGAAAAAACACATATTATAGTTAGATCGTTTGATTCTTTTGCGATGACATGTCCTTCCATGATGACTTTTTGGAAGAATCAAGAATTTTTAGATCCTAATCAAGGGTCATGTGATTTATATGCAATGTGGGCATTAAAACAAGAAATGGTTAGAATTGCCATTAATCAGAATAGATTTCAGAGTAAATGGTTTACATGGTGTGATATTGGAATTCATAGATACTTTAGATTACATGATTTTTACAGATCATTTCCGTTAGACATTGAACGAATTTGTGTACCAGGTCGGATGAATTTCTTAGAAGTAGACAAAATTCCACAAAAAATCTTAGATGACTGGGATGAAGATAAGCCTATGGAATATCCTATTCCTGAAATTAGTTTAGGAGCAGGATGTATTGTCGGAGACTCAGATGCTTGGCAAGAATTTGGGCAAAATTATAAAAATATGTTACAAGAGTTTGCCTTACGAGGATGGTTTGCAGGTAAAGACACATCCATCTATTTTGCCATTCTCATGGAAAAAAAGATGTCATTTCGTCTATTTTATTCAGGAACGTTTGGAGATCCTATTATACCAGGCATAGAATGGATGTGTTTTCCCGTTATGTTAGGAGGGAATATGGACGCAGAAATAGATATGAGATTTGAACCAATTGAAGATTAGCTTCTGGACTTGCCTGCTTTAGCAGGCTTTGATCTCGTAGCTTTAGCTACGAGATTTCCTTGCGCAGCAAGGTTTGGTCGAGAAGTTTTAACTTCTCGATTTGTGAGCAAAGCTCACTCTGATCTCGTAGCTTTAGCTACGAGATTTCCATTGTTCTCCACACACATTACAAATATATAAATTTTTCTTACCGGGGCCATCATATGTCATATAAATAACGTCTTTCTCTGCTCCCTCTGTGTTTGTAGTGCACGTAGGTTTAGGGCAGGGAATCATCTTTATATGAGGCAGAGTATTATCCTGTTTTGTAAATTCATTAATCATAATTTTAAATGCCTCAGATGACTTCTGCTGAACTAATGTCTCAGAAATTAGACCACCAGTAGTCTCAACCTCTTTAAATCCACAATTTACACATACTCGTGAGAGTTCTGAATCCGCTCCAGACTTTAGATACAAGTAATATTTACACGTAGGGCAAAATTTCATTATACTCTACTCAATAAAAAGAATATACTTCAATTTTTGAGGCGCATTATGTAATAGATTTTTAGAATGAAATATAAAGGAAAAAGTCGGGCAAAAAATTGGTTTAATAAAAATACATTTATGAAGTACACATGGCCTCTACAGTTACTCTCAAACACTTCTTAGAGGAGCGCCGTATCCCTGCCTCAGACCGGCGGCCAGCAGCCGTCACCGGCATGGGAGAACACGCCGGTAAATATGATATCTCTGATTCTGATTATCCACAATTTCTTGATCTAGTCAATAAGTATTTACATGAAGAGCATGGACGTCCTATGAATCTTGTAGAACAACCAAAGCCTGCTGGGCCAAAACCTCTTGTAATAGACTTGGATTTCAGATATCGCAAAAATCGTGCCTTAGATCATCCCTTTGAGAACTCTCATATTAAGTCATTTGTTGAGAAACTTACAGAAGGACTCAGCACATTCTTTGACATCAATAAATATGACGAGCTAAGATACTTTGTGTGTCTAAGACCGCAGGCATATGAGTCAAAGGGTGAGATTAAAGATGGTATTCACATTGAGTGCCCAGATATCATTCTATCTTTTGAGAAACAGGCTGCTCTCAGACGATGGATGATGAGTCAAGATGCGGTATCTGAGTCATTCAAGGATACTGGGTTTATTAATCTACCAAATGACATCTATGATGAAAGCTGTACAAGAAAGCAAGGATGGTTCCTTTATGGTGAGTCTAAGCCTAATATTCCTGCTTATGATCTAAAGTCTGTAATGGGATTCTGCCCTGCTTCTAAGACTTGGTCTGATCATCTTCTAATCAACTATGATTCTAGGGAGCTTCTAGAGCTTCTTAGTGTTCGTTACAATCTAGATGAGGATAATAATGAGGTAAAGACTGAATCTAAGGAAATGTATGACAAACTAGTATCTACTCAATCTGGGGGGTCTAATGCCCCTGTTGCGCAACCAGAACAAGTCTTGACAACAGAGCAAATCGCACTTATTCAAGAGAATCCTTTGGTAAAGGAGGCATATGAGGAAACCGCAAATGATTCTAACTTTGAGGAGGTTGATCTAGTTAAGCAGTTTGTGAGAGAGTGTCTAAGTGTAAAGAGAGCTGAAGATTATGATTCCTGGCTAAGAGTTGGTCTATGCCTTCATTCAATCTCTCAGAGCACTGATATGTTTAACTTATGGATGGAGTTTAGCGCAAAGTCTCCTAAATCTAAAGATAATGATCTTGTCAAGTTGAAGCGGAAATGGGATACATCTATGCGAGCAGAAGGAAATGGTAAGCGGCTAACTATTCGTAGCTTGAGACATTGGGCGCAACAGGATAATCCTACCGCATTTAGAGAAATTATTGAGCGTGATATTGCAAATTACATTCTTCATTTCACAAGCCCTACACACAATCATGTGGCTAGATTGATGAAGCGTGTATACCAGGATAACTATGCTGCTTCTGTAAGCTCCAGATATACAGAGTGGTATGAGTATAACAATAGGAATCATAGATGGAAGAAAATTAACCAGGGTATTGAACTAAAAAACAAGATTAGCGCACAAGGTAGTGGATTTGAAATAGCAGATCTAATTAATTCTGCCAGACAAAATTTCATGAAGAGTGCAGGTTACGCAAAGCTGGAGACAATTGTAAACAATGACGCAAATATTAAAACACTAACGGAAAGGCTCAAGGAGCTTATTGAAACGAGAAAGAATCTACGAGAGCTAAATCGTATTGATGAGGCACGTGGTGTAGATATTGATATTAAGAGAACTGAAGAGGCCATTGATCTAATTCAGAAGAAACAGGAGATGAGTCGTTCTGAAGTAAGAGATAAAAAATTTGCTGAACTCTTAGACTTGGAGCAGAAACTCTACAATAGTGGATTCAAGGATTCTGTAATGAAGGAGTGTATTGGTCTATTCTATGAGGAGGGATTTGAACAAATGCTTAACACAAATCCTTATCGCATTGGTTGCTCAAATGGTGTAATACATTTAGATGCCATTAAACCAAATCCTAACAGGCCAGGTGAGATGATGGCAATGGATAAGGAGAAGGGTGATCCCTATAATTTCTTTCAGGATGGTGTTCCAGAGGATTACATTACTTTTCAGGCGGGCAATGATATGCCTGAATATGAACCTATTCCCTACATTGAATACGATCCCGAAGATCCTATTCAACTAGAGATTGATGACTTCTTCACTAAGATCTTTCCCAGACCAGAGTTAAAAACATGGGTATTCAAGCTTTTAGCCTCTTGCTTAGAGGGAAAGAATAGAGAGCAGTGTTACTACACGTTTCAAGGTGTAGGTGGTAATGGAAAATCCAAGTTAGTAGAGTTGATGATTATGACATTTGGAGACTACCAGTCATCTCTTCAGTCAACTGCTCTAACTAGAAAGAGACCTGAATCTGGTGCTGCGAATCCAGATATCATGAGTATTAAGAATAAGCGTTTCATTTATATGCAAGAGCCAGATGATAGAGAGCCTTTGAATACTTCACGCATGAAGCAGTTTAGTGGTGAAGACGCAGTAGAGGCCCGTGGTCTCTTTCAGGACCAAGAAAGATTCAAGATTTCTGGTAAGCTCTTTATGATGTGTAACACACTACCTACTATCAACTCTATGGATCGTGGCACATGGCGTCGAATCCGTTTGATTCCTTTTGAGAGTAAGTTTGTCAACCCTGGTGATAAGGAGCTTGGTCAGCCAAATGTCTTTCTTAAGGATATGAATCTTAATACAAAACTTAAGAAGTGGCGTATTCCATTCTTTAGCAGACTTGTTCATATTTATCTAACACAATATGCTGTCTCAGATAATGGCACTCTAGAGCCTGCTCCTGAAATTGTGATGAGTGAGAGTCTAAAATATAGGGAGACCTTTGATTCCTATGCTAAGTTTCGCTATGGTAGAATCCGTGTTGATCGTGACAGTGATCAGCAGTGTTCCATTGCGGATATCTGGCGGTCATATCGTTATTGGAATGAGGCAGTTGGTGGAGGAGCTGGTAAAAAGTTGACCCAGGCAGAGCTTACTAAACGCCTGGAGGATGAATTTGGAAAAGCATCACAGGGTAAGTTTTACACTGGGATATTTGTGTTTAACACGGAAGAGGATGTAGAGGCACATGATGAGCAAAAGAGAGGTATTACTGAGGAAGTAGAGGAATAAAGGTTTAACCAAAACGTCTAAGTAAACCAAATATAATAAAAAATATAACAGTAAATACACCAAATGTTTTTACTGCGTCCATTGTATTTCCAGTTAAATTATTTACCCATACACTTAAAACAATGGCTAAAGAAAAGAATGAAATTACAAAAAAAATTAAAGTGAATCCTTGTAGGGTTGCACTTGAATTTGGTAATGGCGCAGATATATCTGATTCAAAGGCAGCATCATAAGCCGTTTCTAAAGCAGAAATACTTTGAGAAGCAGGTGAGATTTTTTTTGCTGTATCCATCAAAGAATCTACAGTTTCTTTTTTATCTTTAAGCATTTCTTTTAAAAAAGCAGTAGGAGTACCATTTGTCTTTGTAGAGCTCATTGTCATTGTTGTTTTTGTATTAGTAATTGGATTTACTTTTAAAATATTTTGAAAAAGTAAATCCATATCTGTAAAGCCTTCTGTTACAGGAGCCAAGAACTCTGTCATTTCTATCTTATACTAGAAAGCATATTGCGCCGGAATTAAGAACTTGTATACTTAGCAAATCGCATCTTATGCCAATAACGTCCATCTCTGTTCATCATAGTAAAACGAGACTTGAATAATATAATTAAAAGATCAATTACAGTAATTATACTTATTAGTGTCCAGAATAATGATGAACTAATATAGGACATAGAGAGTAAATAAGCAAATATAGCAATTAATGATAAACTAATAAATATTATTTGCATAAAATATAATATTTCTAATTTACTAAAATTAGACCATTCATTTATTTCATTCTGCCTAGCTGTTAATTTTTGATTAATAGTTGCAGCATTTGCTTGACCTTTTGCAATTTCATCTACATCATTTGCCAAATTTACTACATCTTTTGTCCTGGAAACATAGTAGGCAGTATTTATAACATTAGTATCAGCATCAGCAATATTACCTGATACTGTAGTTATCATTTTATTTTTGTCATTTAAAACAGCCGCTGTAGTTGTCTGAATATTATTTGCTATTGTATCACTATTACTTGCTTCTCTCAAATAAGCTTGTAATTCTAAATTTGAAAATATACCTGCTAAAGCTGCATAATCTGATGCATTATCAAACCCCTCAACTTTGTTCATCTATAAAGTATATTTAATATTATTGACTGCTTGTGCTACGATACAAATAAACAATTAAACCAGCCGCTACTAAATTCATAAAACCATAAATTGCAAGTAAATTCCGGGATGATTGATTTTTCTCTATAGAATATTCTATCATAGCAGATTGAACATCAGTTGTTAAATTAGCATTCTGTAATATACTTGACTGGCTTTGAAGAGATGTTCGTGATCTAGTAACTTCGTCATTTAATGAATTTATATTTGATGCTGAATTAGTATAATATGATGAAACGGTAGCATTTCTTGAATTAATTAAGGCCTGGTAAACTTGGAGAATTTGATTTAATACTGAATTTAAATACATTACACAGGCTCTTTGTTTATCAGCAGTGGGGGCAGTACTTGTTGATGTCTTATTAATTAAATATTGATTTAACATAAACGCATATCTATTTTGATAATAGCAATATTCAGCCTTAATTGCAGTTCTTAAAAGTGCTGACTTTGTAGCAAATGTAGTAACAGGATCATTATTTGTTGGTGTAAGAATATCAGGGGCTACAGCATTATTTGTTTGTAACCATGATGATACATGACTAGATAAAGCAGAATCTGTTACACTTCCATTAACAATTGAAGTTGTAGGAAAAGTAGAAACTGGTGGTGTACCTGATGTTGGTAAACAAGAGGTTTTTGAATTTCCAGAAGCATCTAGGATAGTGTAATTTTTAACAACATAATTATTAGTAGAATCTTGAAAAAAAGAATTTGCTAATGTTATTGTTTCAGTTGGACATGCCATTCTACTTTCTAAGAGTTATTTGTATTCTTGGCTCTGTAATACATAAATCCAAAAAGAATTGCTAAACCAATTGCGGATACGGTTGTTACAGTTAATAAGGTTGTATTTTGATAAAAGGGTACAGTTGATGCCGGAGAACTTAACCATTGCGTTATTACTGGAGGTAAATTCACTTGTCCACTAAATCCCCACACGTTAAAAATCAAAAAAATAGATAAAGATGCCATGAAGACACTTGCTGAAATTAAATACGGAAGTGATGTAATTCTTAATTCTGGAATTAATGAATAACTTGATTCTCTTGCTTCAATTGATTCTTCTGGATGAACTTTATTAGAATAACGCTCTTCATTTAAAAGTCTTGGAGCAGAATTTGAAATAGTATTCGCAGATTTATTAATATACTTTTGCAATTGTTCACTTACATCTTCTAATTTAGAATAATATGTGGCAATTGGTTGAAAGGCAGTTCTTACTGCCGCAAGATTAGTTCCAGAAGCATCAACACTGTTTGAATAAGTAACTAATTTTGTATCTAATTCTTTAATTAAATCTTCAATCTGAATACTTGTAACGTTTTCATATGCCAGTTGTGCTTCTAAAAAATCAGAATTTGGCATGGCCTTCTACTAACTATGGGGTACATACTCTATATACAACATATTCTCCTGCGGAAGGACTTGGTCTAGTAATCTTAATAATATCACCAGGAACTGCGCCAATTACACGAGCAATTGGATCTTCATGATATCTAATTAAGAGAAACTGGCTTTTCTGAGTAATATACATTGATTTCATTAAAGCTTCATGCTGTTCCTTTGGCACAATCTCATGAGGAGGGACCAAATAGTGATCAAGAGGGTTCATTTGAAAACTGTCCATATAGAAGAAAGAGAGTCGCAAATTACGTGTCACCCATTGATTAATAACGGCTTGATTAAAGACTGAAACAACAGGTTCATTAATTAGACAAATTACAGAAGTTTGCGCAGGATCTACCGGAGATCCTAGTTGATCCGGTTTTCTTGAACTTGCCTCTGGTGAAATACCCAATGGTGTCTCAAGTGATGTAAGAAATCCTGCTAACTTCTGTTTAATTCTTGGAAGAAAGATATACACTCTCACTGTTGGCGTAGGAACTGTCATTCCATCACGGGCTTTTACTGTAAACTCAAGAGTCTTACCAATAGAAGAAACTGCTAGACCCGCACGAATTTCCTCTGGACCAAATTTCTCTGCTCCCACTGTATCATAACCACGATCATGTAAGACCTTAAGAAGAGTCTGGCGTGATCGAAATACTTTTTCTACAAATTGTGACATGCTGATATATCTATTTTGATATGAATCAAATTTTTAAGTAAGATTTTTTATAAGGGAAATCTTTATTTGCGCTTCTGGGTTCTGTTGCGCATTGTGCCTCTTCTTGTGCGACCACCTCTCCATGGCCTTACACGTTGTTGTAAATTCTTTTTTGTTGCAAGTCTTCTTTTATTTATATTTGTTTGACTATAGAGTCTATTTGATACTTTATTAAATCTTGTTGGTTGAAATTCATGTTTCTTTCTAGAAGAATATCTTTGCTGTTTTTGATACATAGGAATATTGTAGCCATACATTTTTCCAAGTTCATTAGCCCTAGATGACCTTTTTCTAATTCTTGCTACATGATTACATTGTGAATTAAAACTGCGTTTCTTTGCTGTTGACCATGATGGCTGTGGATATAATGTTGACTTTGGTGGAATATGAAAAGTTGTTAAGGCACACAATTCTCTTCTTAAATTATCATTTCCACTTGAGGGTAAGTGGGGGGTTATTTCTGTAGAAGAAGGCATTACACCAGATTCTGTATTATGTTGACCTAATTTAGGTAATCTTGGAGCTGAAGCTCCAGCTGGGCTAGGGTTAGAAGGAAGATGAATTGGAATATGGGGATATCTTCTATGCGTCCGCCCTTGTTGTGGGGACATTCCTCTTGATGGGCTAATTCCAAGATAAGGATAATGTTGAGCTGGTGGAGCTGGTGAAGGATAACTAAGCCCTGAAAGATTAAAAAGTGGAGGTCCACTTGGATTTGCTTGTGCTGCTGGTGCTGCTGCTGTTGCTGTTGCTGCAGCTGCTGCTGATCCAAGTGTTTTTGCCTGTGTAGGAGTTGCTCCTTGATTTTTTGCCGCTGCTGTTGCTGCTGCTGCTGCCTCTGGTTGTGATTTTCCATTAGCTAAAGCTGCTAGTGCTGCTAGTGCTGCGGCGGCTGCTTCTGTACTAGTAGCAGCTGGGACAGCAGCAGCAGTGGCAGCAGTGGCAGCTGCGGCTGGGTTAAGTCGTGCTTGTGCTGCCTCCTGTGCGGTATGTTGTTGTAAAGATACCATTTCATATGCAATTTGTCCAATTTGATATGCTCTCGCACCATCTACTAGTCCTGCGGCACGTGCGGCTATTGCAGCATTAAATATTTTCCGGACTTGTGTATCTCCATTATTCCATGTATTCTCTAGTTCTTGCTGTGCTGCCATCAAAGCTCTTTGTTCTAGATCAGCTGCTGCGTTAGCTATTAATGGTTGAACCAATGTGGCTGCTTGTTGTCCTGTGGCTGCTGCTGCATTTCTTTGGGCTTTTAATGCAGCATTTCTTTGGGCTGTATTAGCTGGCTTTGGACCAGTAGGCTTTGGAAGAAGTTGTGGTTGTACTACTGTGGTTGCTGCGGCTACTGTGGCTGCTGCTTGTTGTGCTGCTGCTTGTTGCGCTGCTGCGGCTGCGTTAGCTGCTGCTTTTTCTGCCCGCACGACATCTGCCTCATGCCTTGCTTGTTCTGCCCGCCTTCTAAATTCATTATTGGCTCTGGAATTTGAGGGTCTAGCATATGATAGATTTTGTGGCATTTTTATCTATAATCTCCTTATAAATTTATGTTCCCTTAATTACTGTTATTTTTACACCTGGATCAGTTGTTCCAGAAGATTCATTTGGCTGAGATCCGCCAAACGCAACTCTCTTCTTTGCTGTAGTATTACGCATTACTCTTGGACCACTTCCAGAAATAAAGTTAGACATATCTTCATTTGCCGTTGAAACTGAAATTGTTGGTGGAACTCCAGGAACACCGGAAGTATACATTTGAGCAGGTTGTGGAATAGTTGTAGAATATATAGCAGGAGTTTGATTCATATTAAGACCAGAATTTAATGGATAATATCCACCTTGAAACATTTGCTGAGGCATTAGCTGCGCTTGAGGCATTAGCTGCGCTTGAGGTAATAGCTGCGCTTGAGGCATCATATAACCACCTTGCTGCTGCATTGGTGCTAGCATTTGTAGCTGTGCTTGTGGTGGCACTTGTCCTTGTGCTTGT